>Ga0209321_10000271_pt1 | contig 32525 bp, 27 predicted proteins | sample Rifsed16ft4_FD_184012 | JGI IMG/M metagenome (GOLD analysis project Ga0209321, IMG submission 184012) | Soil microbial communities from Rifle, Colorado, USA - sediment 16ft 4 - CSP-I_5_4 (version 2) | ecosystem: Environmental > Terrestrial > Deep subsurface > Rock core/Sediment | place: Rifle...
CCCAGATACATTTGTTCAATTACCAGTGTAGTTGCATTGGTAACTGCTGACACACGTCCTATGGATCTGTCTGTTAAATTCACAGCCAAATCACCCGGTTGTATCCCCATTACATTAAAATTTTTATCAGAATCAATCAGATTTGAACTGTCATTAGGGCCGGTTGTTTGGCCATGGTTACTGCGAATTTGATAAATATCACCTGGATTAAATTGCCCAACGCTGAGTGATGCGGCAGTGATTTGTGATCCTGAAATTGATTCGATCATACCGCTTGATAACACAGCTCTTGTAACTGGATCTAATATATCTATCACATCTCCCGGAACGATTCCCATATCTTCAAAATCACGACTGGTATCCTGCAAAACCAGGCCACTACTACCGGCTGATGCTGTACCTGACAAGTCAGAATAAATTTCGTATTGATCATCGCTGTCAAAATCATTGTCCATGCCTGAGGATAAAGTGCCCAACGCCAAAGTATTTGTTGTGACATTATTTACCGTGGCTATAGACCCATCGGTGATGTTTCTGACAATATCCCCAATCTGTATTCCCAAATCGACAAAATCCATGGATGAATCTGTGAGGTTTGATGAACCATCACTGCCGGTATGTGTTCCCTGAACTCCCTTGAACTCAGCTTTTGGGTCAGCAAATGGAGTTAGCCATGGATAGGCAGCATCACAATCAGGATCAAGCAAAGGACAATCGGGGTCAATCCCGTTTACATCATCTTTGTCCGGGTCTTCCCTGTAACCAGCCAATATAATCTTTACTTCTCCCAATACTCTCTTCTCAACTGCCTGCATTAATTCATTTTTTGTCAACAAAATATAATTTGCGGAGGCTCCTGTAGTAATAGTTTTCTTGTCACTACTGAAAATCGCATCAATATAATTCGTATAATCAAGACTATTCGTCCCTGTAGCAGCCCTGTTCTGATTATTTTGTGCTACACCGGGTGCAAAAATAACAGCCGCAATATTGCCTGTGCCATTAACTGTTAATGAATCAGATGCTGTACCTGAAGTCTCACTGTTTAATGGTATTAATTTTGGATTATTTCTGAAATTATTTGAAACTATGTACCACAATCGTTCTCCATGGCTATCCTTTATATCCTCTGCTTCAAGTGTTTTGTATGGAAATCTTCCAATTGAAGTATTGGAACTGCTTGAAAGCACACAAGCGCCCGAATCAGTCGCACCATCGTTATTTCTATCTGGACATAGTAGATAACCTGGCCCGTCGCCCGGATGGTGATCTGGATATGTAACTGAATAACCAATCAGAGCCTGTTTGGCCTGGTTTAGTGCCTGCCTTGTGCGTTCTTCAGCTCCCACCCTGATGATATTTGCGTTGAATTTACTCAAGAGTAAATACGATGTACCCGTTACCAGTATCAGCATGAAGGCAAGCAGTACTGCGCCTGATTGTTTTCGGGATAAGTTTTTTTGGTTCATACGGCCAATTTACTTGTGTTGTAATCAGGTATATTAATCTGAAACAAATGCATGAACCGAATGGTCATGCTGTTCAGTTATCTTGATATCCCGGCGAAATTATCTGGTCTGCCTCTGGATCATATGTCTGGCCGGTTTTTAATTTGACTTTTGTTTCGTTGATCGGGATTAGAATCTCAACATCATCCGGATTGATATTATGCGCATCGATCTGGATATACTGGTTGCCAAAATTGCCCTCATAGGTATTGGCGCTGTTGATCCAGGCTGTGCTTTTGCCGCTTTTCCGGTACACCAGGCCATTGACTGTGATGCCGCCAATGACGGGCTTTTGTTCTTCAACCACTGGTTCTGCAAAAGTGAATTCCGGTATCTTTATTTCTTCAACCGGTTTCTGGCTGCGTAGTTTTTCCAGTGTCTGACGCTGCTGTGGGGTGGTGAACAGGCGGCCGAGATCGTCGGCAGCAAATGTAATTGGTGTAAAGGCTAAAAATAATATTGGTAAAGCAAGATTTCTCGCTACGCTCGAAATGACAAGGAGAAGATTTCTCGGACGCCGTTCCCGACGCGTCTCTACCTCCTGCATCCATGCAGTCGTCACATTCGTTCTAAATGACAGAACATCATCCGTGATGGCCGTGAGAATTGCTTGAAATGACAGATTATGTTTATATCGTTTCATGATGAGAGATTAATTTCACTCCCGTTCGGTTTTTTGATGTTCAGCCACCTGAGTTCACATTCCGCGGAAATATTACCCTTGTTTGCATTATTAATACTGATTTCACCGGATCGCCGGAGCGTGCATTTTGATACATTATATATTCCCGGCGCCTCGGCGCTTAATGTATCAAGCAGTTTCTTCAGGTCGCCCTCATGCAATAAATCGATATTAAGTTTCATAGTACTGCTGTAAACCTGGAAAGAGCCCGCATTGACCGGATAATCAGGAACGAACCTGGACTGTGATTCAATTCCATATTTCAAGACAGGCAGTTTCATATATTCGCCTGCTCTTCGCAGTGTTTCGATCCAGCTGAGCCTGCGTTCCTGGCCAATAATGCCCTTATCATGCAGTTTGATAAATTCGGGATAATACTGCCTGATGAGTTTCTCCTCTTGATCTATGGCGAGATACTGGTTGCTTATATTCTGGAACCGGTTTTTCTGCCTGTTATGTTCAATCAGCATATTTTCGTTGTAATACCAGGTAGCACCGATCAATGTGCCGCTGATCAAGATGCTGATAAAAATGCTTATGATCGCACCTTGCAGTACTGACCAGTCAATTTTTTCAGCCTTCATTACGTATCCCCAGTACCAGTCTCACAGAAAAATTTGCCGTGCCGGGCGCGGCATTCGAAACACCCTGTAAACTGGCACTTGAGCTGATATCAAGCGGCAGTGTAACTATGCTTACATCATGCACCGATTGTATGCTGCGTAATGTTTCCGAAAACCTGTTAATCATGTCCAGTGCTGCCCGGTAGTTGCCATCGAAAGGGCTGATATGGCCTTTCATAGCTGCTATCTGATAATAATTATAGCCAGTATCAACTGTGCCTATATTACTCACTCCAACAACTCCCTGACCAGGATTGTCTGTATCTACATCGCTGATCTTGCGGTTGGGGTCGGCACTGGCAGCCAGGGCGATCTCATCAATCTGAATCAGGGGAAACTGGTCCATCCCCTTGCTGATGACCTTCAGTACATCAAAAGGGTCCGCCTTGTGTTTGCTCACAGTATCGGCAATATTTACAACCAATTGAAGCTCTGCCGGAGTAACAGGTGTATCAGGCAGTTTTTCCCGCGCAAGCTGGTATCGCTCACTGTAGAACTCCGATTTTTTGGCTGCAATCTCCGCCTGTTTTTTATTGACTACCGCATTCAAGAAATTAAACCCGCCCCAGATCATGCCAACCAGTATCATGCATACACTCGCTGTATACATGAAGCGGCTCGCCCTTAACATCTGAAAATAGCGTTTTTCTTCCGGCAATGCGTAATAGTTGTCCGGCCTGATTTTCAGTAAGTGGTAATTGAAAAGTTGATCACTGAACGGGGTGGTTATTCCACGGACAGTGCCTTTCTGTTCACCGAAAAAGTTTACATCAAGGTAATAATTCACAATTGACGGTGATTGTGTCGATAATTTTCTGATTTCGCCCAGTAGTTTTGGATCTGCCAGATAATAAATGTGTAGTGGTTTGTCTACGTCGATCAGTCGCATGCTGTTCAGATAGCGGCGTATGATTTCAACTTCTTCAATGATGACCGGTGCGTAGGGCTGGGTGCCATAACGTGGCATATCAACCAGGCGGCTTATTTTAAGCTGCTGCTTGTGGAAAAATGTCTGCCTGAGTCCGCTGATGCTTTGCAGGCTGATAACCAGCGTGTGATCTGCCGGGTCAGGCAAGTATTTGATTAGATGTTTCGTTAATTGTGGTATGGAATAAATACCCGCCAGAGGTATCTTGTTCTCATACAGAAGTTTTACCCAGGGAGAAATGAGATCAGGGTTGGTCAAACCCATGAACAGGACGCGATCATCCTTGCGGCCATCTACTTCACGGCCCTGTAAATCGGCATAGAAATAGGGCGTCTCGCGAAACAATCGAATCTTTTTCCTGTCGATGACGGCCTTTCTGTCACCTCCAAAGACATGCGGGATCGTATCCTGCCGGTATTCTTCTTCAACAAGATCAATCAGAAACCAGGTGGCTATCCTGCCGGTTTCCTTGAGATATCGATCAAAATATTTCTGGCCATCTGCAGAGACATCGAACAAATAGGAACTGCCAAGTTTGCCGTTGGCCCAATGATAAATCTCGAGCTTGTCTGCGCTCAGGAAAATAGAACGCTGTGGCGTTTTATCAAATCTTGACTTTAGTGATGAGATCATAAATCGGTCCTAACACGGAAAACATGACCCAGCCGATAATTGTGCCGAGTACTACAGTCATTGCAGGCTCTATCATGGACTGTATTCTTTCGATAGATTCCTTGATATCACGAGTATAGAAATAACTGATATTGACCAGTGATTCCTCCAATGCGCCTGTGTTCTCCCCTACCCTGATCATACGCAACACCAGGGGAGGGAATAATCTTGTCTTTTCAAAACTCCTGCTCAGGGTATCACCTTCGGCGATCAGTTGTCCGACCTGGTGCATCGCCTCTTCTATGACCTTGTTGCCGACAATCTGCTCGCCGGTGCGGATACATTCGATAATGGTTATTCCCGAGGCATACATCATGGCAAAAAAACTGGTCAGGCGGGTAAGGATAATTTTTTTCAGGATCGGCCCGATGATCGGTGTCTTCAATTTCAGCGCATCGACATTATACCGGAATGCAGGGCTCAACCTGACACCTGTCATAATCACTATAAATAAAAAAACCGGCAACATTAAAATCAGGTACCAGTAATTTACGAACACATTTGAGACTACTATCAGTGCCTTGGTGTGCTCCGGCAGTTCCTGCCCCATGGTTTTTACGAATGTGAGTAATTCAGGGACCAGATAAATCATAAGAAAAAACACAACTGCAATGACTACACTGCCCACCACGACCGGATATATAAGCAACTTCTTGGTTTGCGCGGCTGTTTCATCCTGCCACTTCAGGTTTTCACCTATGTTATAAAATACCTGTGTAATTTCTCCTGACTGTTCACCCGCCCGTACCAGTGCGCTGAATATCCTATCAAACACGCGCGGATAATCGCGCATGGCGTCTGACAGTGTTTTACCGCCTTCAATGGATTCAATCATCGAGGCAATGACTTCACGCAGGCGGGGATTTTCGGTACTGTCGCGCAGATCTTGCAGGCTTTCCAGTATGGGGACACCGGCACGGCTGGTTTGTTCAAGGTGAAAACAGAAGGTGATCAAATCCCGGCGTGTTACACCGGCGCCGGTAATCCGCTGGGCGCTGGAGCCCAGTTCTTTATAATTAATCATGTCCAGACCCATCTTGACCAGGCGCGCCTCAAGGTCGGCGATATTTACGGCATCAACCTTGCCGTTATGTATCCTGCCTTTATCGTCGATTGCCTTGTATTGATATGCTTCCATCGGGACTCTTGTTTACCGTTTGTTTGCGGACATTAGAATCAATTTCAAAATTGATTTTCGTCATTTGACTGAATTATCAACCAAAACACCTTCCCCCTGGTAGGGGGAAGGCTGGGTTGGGGGTTGAGACTTATACATTCCTGAGATCTCACCCCCACCTCAATCCTCCCCCTCAAGGGGGAGGAAGTTAAATCATGCGGCAGATTCTAATGAATTTATCACTTCTGTTTTATCCTGCTGCTCAAATCAATTACACGTGATACCTCTTCCAGCGATGTTGAACCATCCAGCACCCGTGCTGAGCCTGAATCTGCCAGGGTCTTGAATCCTTTCGACAAGGCGGCGCGCATGAGTTCACGCTGGGTGCCGCGCCGGGCAATGATTTCATCCAGGTCAATATCGAAATGCAGGATTTCCAGAATTGCCAGTCTGCCCCTGTAACCTTGTCCTTCACATTGCTGGCAACCATTGGCACGATAAATAGTTTGATGTTTATCCGTTACCTTCAAGTTTAGCAGTGTCCGTTCCAGATCACTCATTTCGTAAGTCTCTTTACAAACGGGGCAAAGCTTCCGCACCAGCCGCTGTGCAATTATTCCGATGATGTTCCCGGCCAGAATGTCCGGTTTTACCCCGATATCCATGAGGCGTGGTATTGCCGCCAGAGCGGAATTGGTATGCAGGGTTGAAAACACCTGATGTCCGGTCATCGCGGCACGCAGGGCCATGCTGGCCGTGTCTTCATCACGAATTTCACCCACCAGAATAATGTCCGGGTCCTGGCGCATCATGGAACGGATACCGCTGGCAAAATCCAGACGTGATGTTTCACTGGCCGAGGTCTGACGGATCATGGAGGTGGGGTATTCCACCGGATCTTCCAGGGTCATGATATTAACTGATTCGTTGTTCAGATAATGCAAAATGGAATAGAGCGTTGTGGTCTTGCCGCTGCCGGTGGGGCCGGTGATCAGGATAATGCCCTCCGGACGGGAAACCATGATCTTCAACGTATTGAGAGCTTCATCCATGAGGCCCAGTTTTTCCAGGGCAACAATACCACTCTGGCGATCCAGCACACGCAGGACAATATTTTCGCCATGTACTGTGGGTAATGTTGCAACACGAAAATCAACCGTGCGCCCGGAAAGAGAAAGTGAGATACGTCCATCCTGCGGGGCACGGGTTTCGGCAATGTCCATACCGGCCATGACTTTTAAACGCACGGCAATCGCTGACCAGTAATTTTTATGGATGCTGCGGATCTGGCGCAAGACCCCGTCAATACGATAGCGGAACCTGAGGAAACCTTCTTCCGGCTCAAAGTGGATGTCCGAGGCACGGCGCTTGACAGCATCCGATAGCAATGCGTTCACCAGACGCACAACCGGCTGGCTGTATTCATCGCTTTCCGCATCCAGACTTTGATAATCGATCTCGCCAGTCTCGATCTCCCGCAGAATGCCATCTACAGATAATTCAAAACCATAAAACTGATCAATACATTTTTCTATTTCCACTTCACCTGCAAGTACAGGTATTAAATCTATCTCCCTGCCAATATGGACACTGACCTGATCCAGCACGACCACGTTGAATGTATCCGTCATGGCGATGGTCAGCCTCTTGTTTGCACTGTCATAAGTCAGTGGCAAGACATGCAGACGGCGGGCCAGTGCTTTGGGCAACAATGTGACCGCATCGCTGTCGGCAATGGCATTATCCAGATTGACGCTGTCCTGGCCGATGACACCACCAATAACATCTCGAATGATAGACTCTGTTGCAAATCCCAAACGCACCAGTATCTTGCCGAGTTTTTCCTTGCTTTTTTTCTGTTCCGTCAGGGCAATGTCAATCTGATCAGGCGTGGTGACCCCCTGCTGCACAAGGATCTCTCCCAAGCGTTGGACTTTTTTATTCTGGGGACTCACTTTTTATATTTTTACTATTGATTTGAAACTTGTGTCAGGTCGTTGACACGGGCCAGCACATTGGTCGTGTTGAAACTGACCTGGGTCGAATCAGCCTGTTCCAGTGCCTTGTTATAATATTCCATTGCCGCCCGCGACTGCCCGATATGATCAAGACTTACAGCAAGATTATAGGCGTAATCCGGATTGTCCGATTGCAGACGCCAAGCCTCAAAAAATGCCTGTTGTGCTTCAGGCCAACGTGACTGAATCGCATAATTATTACCCAGCGCAAAATGCAGGAAAGCAGTTTCAGGCTGTTCCCGGAGTATGAGTTTTATCGTGCTCTCGTTTCTCAGCGGATCAGTATTATCCTGAAGACTGATCATCCCGGTGATTGCCACAGCATCTCTGGGATAAAGTTTCAGGACTTTAAGATAATATTCATAGGCACCGCGCACATTCCCCTTACGCCAGGCAATGGCGGCCATGCCCAACAGGGCATCACGGTTCTCCGGCATGGTCTTCAACACTTCCTGATATGCCGCTTCTGCCTGTATATAATTACCCGAGTTATATTGAGCATATGCGGCATTAATCTGTTGATCTTTTTTGTCCACTGATTTTGTGCGGCTGATGGCAATGGCCTGTTCATCGACCTGTATCTTTTCAGGCAATACATTATTTTCTTCCGTCATACCCTGCGCTGGTGTTGCCGTTGCCTCAGTAACAGGGGGTTGCATGTCTTCAGCTTCAGGTTCAGCTACTGCAACCTCTGGCTGTACCGGTTCCGCAACCTGTGCAGCCGTGGATTCAATCGTTGCTACAGTTGGTGTCTCCGGCAAGGCGGTGCTTGCAGGAACTGGTGTTTCTTCTGCCGGCAACGGAACAATAAATGCCGGCACCGCATCAAGTTCCACCCCTTGTGCGACCAACGGGGAAGAAACTTCCGGTGTTAAAGGTGTGATCTTGAGGTAATAAAACGTGCCTGCGGCGGTTATAATTACGGCAAACAATCCAAGAAAAACCACCCACTCCATCACTTTCCGTTGACCGGAGACACCACCGATTGCACTGAACACAGTCTGGGCTGCAACCGGTGTAGGTGCTGTCTTGCCAAGGCTGCCGATATCCCTGGCCAGTTCGGCGGCACTGATTACTGATTTGAAGGAGCGGCTGCCGCTTAATGTATCTGCAAACTTGTCTTTGAGTGTGTTATCGCCTGTATCAGCAAACGGAGGAATTGAATCCTCTTCCAAACTCATGCCGGTCAGGGCAAATGTTTTGTCGTTGCCCGGTGTGGGTTGCTTTTCACCCTCTAAATCACTTTCATCAATCGATCCGGGGAAATCGGTATGTTCAATGGTGACATCTTCCAGGGGCAATGATTCAGGTTCTTTTTTTTCTGCGCCCGGATCGGTTGTTGATAACTCCGGACCAGGTTTGTGCTCGACTGTGTTTTCACCAAGCGCCGAGAGGGACAGCTCCGGGGAACTTTTTTTTTCTGTAACGATGGGTGAACCCGTCTGCCTGGATCCTTCTTTTGACGGCTTGTCCTTTTGGCCCGATGTTTCTGCCGTATCCAGGTGGTCTTCCGCCTGCAGTTTAATAGTCTCGCCTGTTTTTTCCTGGGCTTCCTTGAGTCGCCTGGCTGCCTCCTTTTTTTCCTGCTCGGCCTTTTTCAAGGCATCCATTAACAGGCTCACGGACTGGTTACTCCCTGTAATCCGGGTGCTGCCGATTGTGTATTCAGAAATGCCTTGTATAGATTCAAATCAGTCTCAATGCTGGGATCCTGAATAATTACCGGCCGGATAAAAATAACCAGTTCTGTTTTTCCATAACTGATATCGCGGGTCTTGAATAAATTGCCTACCAGTGGAAGAGTGGTCAGGCCGGGAATTCCCGTATTTCGGGTCCTGGTCTCATCTATCATCAAACCTCCAAGCACAGCCGTTTGCCCGCTGGTAAGCCGTATCAGTGATTCCATTTCCTGTGCCAGGGTTTCGGGTACTTCATTACCCTCTATTGGGTCAACATCAGGTGGCAAAGGAATTGTTCTGCGTGCTTCCCCCTCTCTTGAAATAGTCGGGCGTACATGCAGGATCACTTCACCATTTTCGGCAATGTGCGGTGTAATGAACATCACGATACCCACAGGCAGTGAATGAATAGTTGTATCAAATGACGTTGATTGATTACCCAGACCGGAACTCAGTGTTTCAGAGTCAATCGTAAAAAACACCTTGTTCTCAACCCGTTTCAGAATTGCCGTCTGGTTATTCAAGGCCATCAATTGCGGGCTTGAAAGCACTTTGACATCGCCAAACTCATCCAGCAGTCTGAGCGTGGTGTCAAACGAGTTGCCTGAATTATCAGACTCTGCATAATCCAGAACCAGACCGGCCGCACCCGAGGCAACTGACAGGGGAGATCCAATCGTCTCTATAGAAAGACCCAGCGCTCCTAAAGTGATATCGGTCCAGTCTATCCCGGCCTGGTATTCATCGCTCAGGGTGACTTCGATAATGGATGTTTGAATCAGCACCTGGCGCCGGACATTATTCATTATCTTGTCGATAAATTCCTGAATCATGACGTGTTGTTTTGTGGTTGCATTCACCGAGATCGTCCCGGTTTCAGGACTGGTGATCACGGCGTCCGAGAGCGGAACTTCAATGCCCGATGAGGCAGTGACTTTTTCACCGATGATGGCCTGGATATTAGTGGTGATCGCCACCCAGAAACGGTTTAACGAAGTGCTGGTCAGGTCAGTCGTTGAGTTATTTCCGGAAAATGCACCGCCACCTTTTCCGCCCCCCTCGCTACCACCCGAGACAGAAGTACTGGTTGCCAGTGATGTCGCCACACTATTCGTATTCACCGTATCGCGGGCAATATTCAGATAATTAATCTGGTAGGTTCTGAAAAAGGGGACATCCGGTTCGACAAACAGGTTGTCTCCCCTGAATTCATAACGCATATCGATCTGGCGCACGATGCGATCGAGGATCTGGGGCAAGGTTTGATCAACCGCGTTGATAGTGACATTCCCATCGATGCGCGGGTCGATATCAACATTGATCCTGGCATCACGGGCCAGTGCAAACAGCAGTTCCTTGGCCGGCACTTCATTAACAACGACTGTGTATTTTTCCAGTTCCACAGGCGCTTGTGGTGCGGGCAGGATCGGGGTTTTCTGGACCAGTTCCGGAATTTGTCCGGCTGGTTTTTCATCGCTTTTTATATGGCCGGCGGATGGCTCAAAAGGCCTGGGTTCGATTTCGGCACAGCCGAATACCAGTAGCGCAACAATGCCAAACAGCACCGGTTTTAACTTGTTCAACACTATATCCCCCTACCTGGCCCAGAGACTGGACTTTTAATTATAAACGACAGGACATCATTCTTAATATATATGACGCTTATAGGCTTTTATGTATAAATAATGGCCTGTAAATAATTGATGTACAAAGCTTGCATACCGTATCAGTACCGGAAAAAACCACTGACTCCGGCGGCAATAACCTTAACTGATCAATCAGTAACTGTGCCTCATCACTCGAAAGCGAAGGCTCTCCCCATTCAATGAGCTTGGCATAGTGCTCTTTATCAAGCAAATAATCTGCCAACCCCTTGCCGGTTTCATCCCCGGATGATGCTGCCATACTACTTTCAGAGATTACAGGTTCCTCAGTCTGCCCTGCCGGTGGCTGCCTTTGATGTTCAGCAAATAATTCAGTCTGTATTGCCAACTTAATCGTCTGGGCATCCGGAGTGTCTGTCATGGGCGACGCATCCACCCTCACCCTGTCTGAATATACAGTATCATGCTGTGGATGGTAGATAGTTTCAACAGGGTTCGCTGTGGTGGTTGTTTCTATATCGGGTCGATCCGCGTCCGCCTGATATTCCTGATGAGCGGAATCTTTCCCATCTTCTGGTGCCGAAACTGCTGTTGTCTTCCAGCCATTAAAGCTCTCCAGCAGTTGATTAAATGGCAGTAGCCAACCCGCCAAAAAAAGCAGGATGACAACCCCGGCAACCACCACAGAATAACGAAAATGTTGCCAACCGGCGACAAACTCACTGTCTTTTGCAGCAATGCTGACCTGTTTTGCAGAGACTTTGTGGAGGTTTGCCGCATAAGCAGCAAGCATGGCCTTGTCTGCCAATATGTTAATACGGCGCAGCAGTCCCCTGGAGTATCGGGCGATCACACGAATCGAGGCATCACTGAATACCTCGCCACCCCGGTATCCGCAGGCACGCAAGCGGGAATTCAGGTAGTCCTTAATCTCATTGTTGTTTAATGGATTGAGGTAAAAGCTGTAAGTAATCCGTTCCTTGAGTTGCCGTATATCTTTCTGGGACAACATATGGTCCAGTTCCGGCTGCCCGAACAGGACTATTTGTAATAATTTGTGCTGATGTGTTTCAAGATTGCTCAACAACCGGATTTCTTCCAGTGTGGCCAGCGGCATACTCTGTGCTTCCTCGACAAACAACACTACCTGGCGGTTTTCGGCATGCCGTTGCAACAAATAATGCTGCAAACTCTGCATGACCCTGAGGCGGTCATCATGCGCATTGATTGCCAGCTTTAATTCTATGGCAATAGCATGCAGGATGTTGTCCGGAGAAAGTCTGGGATTGGCAAGATAGACTACCTCGACTTTTTCCGGCAGTTCGACTGCCAGCATCCGGCACAACATGGTCTTGCCGCTGCCAACTTCACCCACCACCTTGACGATCCCTTCACCACTGGTAATGGCATACATCATGGCATTGAGAATGGCGCCACGATTTCCTCCCGGGAAAAACAGGCTGGTGTCCGGGGTAATCCTGAATGGTGGCTGATCCAGACTGAAATATTCGTAATACACTCTATTTCTCCTCGCTGTTACCCAGACGTTCCAGCCTGCTATACAGTGTAGTACGGTTTACCCCGAGTAATCTTGCGGCCTGGCTCAGATTGCCGTTGCTCATCTCCAGTGCGGTATTGATGTAGTGCCTTTCCAGATCGCCAAGAAAATCGTCCAGTCTGAACTTCTGATCCAGCAGATTATTGCGTACCTGGTCCTCAATATCTTCATATTCACCAACCCCTCTATAAGGTGTAATACTCTCAAGTTCCGCCGCCAACTGTGCCCTGCTGACAGTTTTGCCTGGATATTTTGCACCAAGCCGGATAACAATATTCCGTAACTCACGGATGTTGCCTGGAAATTTATATTTCTGAAGCAGTTCTTCCGCCTCATCACTCAACGTATAGCGGCCGCCTGTTGACGAATATATTTTTATAAAGTGATCCTGCAGGATCAGGCAGTCATTACCGCGTTCATGCAAAGGTGGAACATTAATGGTGAGCACACTCAGGCGATGATAGAGATCCTGACGAAATGTTCCCTTCCGCACGGCTTCTCTCAGATCACGATTGGTTGCGGCAATGATACGTGCAGAAGATCGCCTCGGTTGTGTTTCACCGATACGGTAATATTCGCCGTTCTCCAGCACCCGTAATAATTTTGATTGCAGATCAACTGGCAGGTCGCCAATTTCATCAAGGAACAGACTGCCTTCACTGGTTTCTTCAAAAAAACCTGTCTTGAGTTTTATGGCGCCGGTAAACGCCCCTTTGCTGTGCCCGAATAACTGTGCTTCAAGCAACTCGGGAGTGAAAGCGGCGCAGTTAAGGGTTAAAAACGCAGACCTGACGCGTGAACTCAGATTATGCAGACTCTCGGCAACCAGTTCCTTACCGCTGCCGGATTCCCCTTCTATCAATACCGGGAAGGGTGAATCGGCAAACTGCCGGATAAGATCGCGCAGGGTTTCAATCGCCGGACTTTCCCCGATTAGCTTGTCCTTGTCTATTTCAATGTGTTGTTGTGCCCGTTCTGCTGTGAGCATCATGACCTGATGGGCCAGCCGTGCCTTCAACAAGGAGATATCACAAGGTTTGGGAATGAAATCAACAGCTCCCAGTGTGAGCGCATGTTGAATGTTGGCCTGTTCGTTTTGTCCGGACAGGATCAATATTTTGATATTACGGTTCAGATTCAGCAGATCACGAATGAGCGCAAAACCTTCTTCAGGTGAATGCGGTTTGGGCGGCAACCCCAAATCCACCAGTGCCAGTGACGGGATTTCTTCCAGGGTGTGTAACAGTTTATTGGCTTGAGTACGGGTTTCCGCCGGATATATCAGATAATCATCCTGCAAAACCATGCCAAGAGATTCAATAATCAGGGAATCATCATCGATCAGCAATAGCCGTATTCTGGTTTCAACACCGGATCCGGAGACATTGCTGGAGTTGTCAGACAAGCTTGCGACCTCTTCAGAGACCAATGATAATTAATTTAACCACGGTGGACACGGAGAAATGCAGGGGAATAAACCCAATTACAGAATTAATATCAAGGAACCTCTGAATAAATTATTTATGTCATTTCGACCGTAGGGAGAAATCTGCCGCAGGCGTCCCGACCGAAGTGAGGGATCTCATTAAGATTTCTCGCTTTGCTCGAAATGACAGCTTTAAACAAAGTTTACTTAATTAATTTCCGTGTTCTCTGTGTTCTCCGTGGTTTCATTGTTTAATATTATAGTATTCCTATCCTGCCGATACCTTTTTCTCGCTTCGGCGCTTGCTTAAAATCAGGTTTTTCCAGATGGCCTCTGATGCCTCAGACTGGTTCATGGTATACATATGCAATCCGGGCGCGCCATGCCCCAGCAGGTTTTCACATAGCTGTGTGGTGACATCAATACCGAAATCACGGATTGCCTTTCTGTCATCACCAAATTCCTGCAACCTCTTGAGTATCCAGCGGGGAATTTCAGCACCACAGGCATCCGAAAAACGCACCAGTTGTGTACAGTTAACTATAGGCATGATGCCGGGCACGATCGGAACATCAATGCCCAGTCTTTCACAACTGTCGATAAACCTGAAATAGGCATCCGGATTGTAAAAATACTGTGTAATGGCAGAGTTGGCGCCCGCATCAATTTTGCGCTTGAAGTTCTCCAGGTCCTTTTTCGGACTGGGTGCCTGGGGATGAAATTCGGGATAGGCTGCTACTTCAATATGGAAATGATCGCCGGTTTCCTTGCGTATGAATTCGACCAGTTCATTGGCATAACGTAATTCACCATAACTCGCCAGCCCGGATGGCATATCACCACGCAAGGCCACGGTGTGTTTAATACCGGCCGCTTTGTAGATATTCAATACGTCCTTGATATCGGAAGTCAGGTAACCGATACACGAGATATGCGGTGCCGCTTCGATGCCGGTTTTTTCGCGGATATCCTGGACCGTTTCAAAGGTACGCTGACGCGTACTGCCACCGGCGCCAAAGGTAACGGAGAAAAAATCAGGATTGTATTTCGCCAGACTTTCCGTCGTCATCTGTAACTTGCCGGCGGCTTCAGGAGTCCTGGGCGGAAAAAATTCAAAACTGAATTTGGGCTCGTATTTCTTTTGTGATTCCATTACATCAGTGACTGGTGATTAGTGATTAGTGATTAGTGATTAGTGATTAGTGATTAGTGATTAGTGATTAGTAACGATAGTAATCCGGTTTGTACGGACCGTCGACGGACACACCGATATATTCCGCCTGCTCTTTTGTTAATGATGTGAGATTGACGCCGATCTTTTTCAGATGCAGGGTGGCCACTCTTTCATCAAGATGTTTAGGTAAAGTATAAACTTCGTTTTTATAATCTTTATGATTATTCCAGAGCTCGATCTGCGCCAGAACCTGGTTGGTAAATGATGCTGACATGACAAAACTCGGGTGACCGGTTGCACATCCCAGGTTTACCAGTCGCCCTTCGGCCAGCAGTATAATGCGCTTGCCGCCGGGGAATATCACATGATCGACCTGTGGCTTGATGTTTTCCCATTTGTACTTCCTGAGACTGGCGACATCGATCTCGCTATCGAAATGACCGATGTTACAAACTATCGCCTCATCCTTCATCGCCAGCATATGATCGTGGGTGACCACATTAATATTGCCTGTGGCTGTAACAAAAATATCTGCCTGGGCGGCCACATCATCGACCCTGACCACACGATAACCTTCCATTGCTGCCTGTAAAGCACAGATCGGATCAACCTCGGTTACCCAGACTGTTGCGCCCATGCCCGTCATTGCCTGCGCACAACCCTTGCCTACATCACCATAACCGCAGACCACGATAATTTTGCCGGCAATCATGACATCAGTGGCACGCTTGATACCATCAATCAATGATTCACGGCAACCATAAAGATTATCGAACTTGGACTTGGTGACAGAATCATTCACATTGAAGGCGGGCACCAGCAATGTGCCTTTCTTCATCATTTCATAAAGACGATGGACACCGGTGGTGGTCTCTTCCGAAAGGCCTTTTACGTCTTTCATCAGATCCGGATATTTCTGGTGCATGAGCAAAGTGAGATCGCCACCATCATCCAGGATCATGTTCGGGCGCCAGTTGTCCGGCCCGAATATGGATTGTTCGATGCACCACCAGAATTCTTCTTCCGTCTCGCCCTTCCACGCGAATACCGGCACCCCGGCAGCGGCAATTGCTGCAGCCGCATGATCCTGTGTCGAGAAAATATTACAGGAAGACCAGCGTACTTCTGCGCCCAGCGCAGTTAATGTCTCGATCAGAACAGCCGTTTGTATAGTCATGTGCAGGCAACCGGCGATGCGTGCACCCTTGAGCGGTTTCTGGCCCTGATGCTCTTCACGCAGGGCCATCAGTCCAGGCATTTCTTTTTCAGCAATCGCGATTTCCTTGCGGCCCCAGCCGGACAGTGTGATATCTGCGACTTTATAATCCGGTTTTAAATTCTTGACAGGTTGACTGCTCATACAGATGACTCCTGAAAAATATTCGTGGTTATGCGACTGCTTCTTTTACGCCCAGTTCAGAGCGCAGTGTCTCTGCCTTATCGGTCTGTTCCCAGGGTAATTCCACATCTGTCCGGCCGAAATGACCATAAGCGGCTGTTGCCTGGTAAATGGGCCGCAACAGATTCAGCATGGCGATAATCCCCCTGGGTCTCAGATCAAAATGCTTGCGTATCGAGGCAACCAGTTTGCCTTCTTCAACCACACCCGTACCAAAAGTATCGATGTCAATCGATGTCGGTTCGGCAACACCGATGGCATATGAAAACTGGATCTCGCAACGCCGTGCCAGTCCAGCCGCAACAACATTTTTTGCGACATAACGTGCGGCATAGGTTGCAGATCGATCAACCTTGGACGGGTCCTTGCCGGAAAAAGCACCGCCGCCATGTCTGGCCATACCCCCATAAGTATCGACGATGATCTTGCGTCCGGTCAGGCCGCAATCACCATGCGGACCGCCGATCTCGAAACGTCCGGTCGGATTCACGAGAAACCGGGTGTCCTTCAGCATGTTGGCCGGCAATACTGGTTTGATAATCTCTTCTACTACCGCTTCCTTGAGTTTGTCCTGATTCTCGTTCATGGATGGGTCGTGCTGGGTAGAGATTACGATGGCATCGAAAGAGACAGGTTTGCCATCAACGTAGCGTACAGTCACCTGGCTTTTTGCATCCGGCCGCAACCATGCAAGCCTGCCGGATTTACGTACTTCTGACTGCTGCCGCATCAGCCGGTGCGCGTAATAAATCGGTGCGGGCATCAGGGTATCTGTCTCATTACAGGCAAATCCGAACATCAGTCCCTGATCACCGGCACCCTGGTTCAGATAATCATCTGAGGCGTGATCAACACCACGCTTGATATCCGGGCTCTGTTGTCCATAGCAAACATGCACCGAACAACCGTCCGCATCAAAGAGCATGGTTGGATCGGTATATCCGATCTGGCGTATGGTCTCACGTGCAACCCGGGCATAATCGATAGCAGCATCTGTGGTAATCTCACCGGCCAATAACACCAGGCCGGTCGATACCAGTGTTTCAGCGGCGACACGTGCGGTGGGATCCTGTTTTATAATGGCATCAAGCACAGCATCGGAGATCTGGTCTGACACCTTGTCCGGATGGCCTTCGGATACCGATTCAGAGGTAAACGAGTGATTTCTGATCATTGAGGTTCCCGTGATTGAAAATTAAAAGCGGTGTATTTTAACTTGTATAGGGAATAAATACAGCCAAACTATACAGCTACGTGAATTAACCCGAGGAGGCGCCAATGGCCCTGATAGAAACTCCCATTTGTGACTTCGGCAAAACAGCCCATGAATTTAATCTGTTGGGCATAGATGGCAGGCACTGGGGCCTCGCTGATTGCAGGGGTGATAAGGGCACTCTTGTGATGTTCATCTGTAATCATTGCCCTTATGTCAAGGCCATACAGGAACGGCTGGTGCGTGATACCCGGGAATTGCTGGAATACGGGATCAAGAGCGTCGCCATTATGTCTAATGACCCGCTTGATTATCCGGAAGATTCACTGGATAACATGAAGAAAATTGCAAAAAAGTTCGGCTACACCTTTCCTTATCTTTTTGATGAAACCCAGGACGTTGCCAGGGCCTATGGTGCGGTCTGCACGCCGGATTTTTTCGGATACAATGCAGATTTGAAACTTCAATATCGCGGCAGACTGGATACTAGCCGCATGGACCCGGCCCCGGCCAATGCCCGTCGCGATCTGTTTGAGGCCATGAAACAGATAGCGGAGACCGGACAGGGTCCTGAAGAGCAGATAGCCAGCATGGGGTGCTCGATCAAATGGCGCAAGAACCGGTGATTGGTGATTGGTGATTGGTGATTGGTGATTGGTGATTGGTGACAAAATGATAAACCAGTGGATTTTGATTTCCAGTCTCTGAACTTCATTAACGAATCACTCATTAGTAGTCACCAATCACCAAGCTGCTTGCCCGGATGCGGCCACTGAGCGAGAATGCACGGCTTGCTCTGTACGTCGTTGTCCATAACCAGATAATCGTAAACTTGTGGAGAGATAAATGCTGTCCAGGTGTGAACTTGCCAATGCCATTCGTGCATTAAGTATGGATGCAGTGGAGAAGGCCAATTCCGGTCATCCGGGCGCCCCAATGGGCATGGCGGATATTGCCGAGGTCTTGTGGAATGATTTTCTGCGTCACAATCCTGCCAACCCCCACTGGGTGGATCGGGACCGGTTCATTATGTCCAACGGCCATGGCTCGATGCTGTTGTATTCAATCCTGCATCTCACCGGTTATGACCTGTCCATGGATGAAATCAAACGCTTCCGTCAGTTACACTCCAAAACGCCTGGCCATCCTGAATATGGTTGTGCGCCCGGAATTGAGACGACCACCGGGCCGCTGGGTCAGGGACTGGCCAATGCAGTCGGGATGGCAATTGCCGAGAAAAATCTGACCGCTGAATTCAATCGGGATGAATTTGATATCGTAAATCACTACACCTATGTCTCGGTCGGCGATGGCTGTCTCATGGAAGGGATCTCGCACGAGGCCGCATCTTTGGCCGGCACACTCAAACTCGGCAAATTGATCTGTATCTATGACAGCAACCAGGTCTCCATTGATGGTGATGTGCGGGGCTGGTTCACGGATGACACCGCAAAACGCTTCGAAGCATACCATTGGCACGTAGTCCGGAATGTCGACGGTCATGATCCCGTACAGATCAAAAAAGCCCTGCGCAAGGCGCGCAAGGTTACGGACAAACCGAGTTTCATCTGCTGTAACACCATCATCGGCCGGGGTGCGCCGAATAAACAAGGCAAGGCCTCCTGTCATGGTGCACCTCTCGGCAAGGACGAAATTGTCCTGGCGCGTAAACAGATCGGCTGGCAATACGGCCCGTTTGTGATTCCGGATGAATATTATGCTGCATGGAATGCCAGGAAACGCGGCAAGCGGATCGAAAAGCAATGGAATACAAAATTCCAGGCTTATAAACAGAAATATCCTGAACTTGCTGCAGAGTTTGAGCGGCGCATGCATATGCAATTGCCGGCTGCGTGGGAAACAACCACCAGTGCATTCATCAGCAAGTGTGCAGAAAAGTCCGAGAACATTGCCTCACGCAAGGCTTCGCAGAATACGATCGAAGTCTATGCCCCGGTATTGCCGGAACTGATCGGTGGTTCGGCGGATTTGACCGGCTCCAATCTCACCACCTGGTCAGGATCAAAGGTCATTAACGGATCCGGTGATTATGGAAATTACCTGTATTATGGTGTGCGTGAATTCGGCATGACCGCCATTAATAGCGGTATCGCACTGCATGGTGGTTACATTCCCTATGGCGGTACCTTCCTGATGTTCTCGGAGTATGCCCGTAATGCCTTGCGCATGGCGGCCTTGATGAAGTTGCGCAATATTCTGGTCTTTACCCACGATTCCATCGGTCTGGGTGAAGATGGTCCCACACATCAGGCGGTGGAACAGGCCGCGACATTACGGCTCATGCCGAATATGTCGGTGTGGCGGCCGTGTGATGCGATTGAAACGGCGGTTGCATGGAAATCAGCCATAGAAAAGAAAACCGGTCCAACGTCATTATTGTTATCAAGACAAAACCTTAAACATATTCTGCGCACGGATGAACAGATCAATAATGTCCAGCGCGGTGCTTACATCCTTATAGAGGGCAGCAAGACGCCTGATCTGATTATCATTGCCACCGGCTCGGAAGTGGAGCTGGCACTGAACGTCTGCCAGCAATTAAACGGGCAGGGTCATCACATCCGCCTGGTGTCTATGCCATCCACTGATGTGTTTGATGCACAGGACAATACTTATCGTGAAATGGTTTTGCCTTCTGTGTGCCGCAAAAGGATTGCAGTTGAGGCCGGCATACCGGATTACTGGCGCAAGTATGTCGGGCTGGATGGCAAGGTATTGGGGGTCAATACTTTTGGCGAATCCGCTCCGGCGGGAGATGTATACAAACACTTCGGCCTGACTGAAACCGGACTGATGGAGATGGTTAAATCCCTGCTGTAAAGATGTATTTGAATAAATCGGTAAATTTTATCGAATAAAAAACTGGAGAATCAGGAATGGCAATAAAGATAGGCATCAACGGTTATGGGCGCATCGGGCGCAATATTCTGCGAGCGCTGTTTGAATCAAACCGCACCGATGAAATCGAGATCGTTGCTATCAATGATCTGGGTGATGCTAAAACCAATGCTCATTTAACCCAATACGATTCGGCTCACGGTAAATTTCCGGGGATCGTTTCGGTTGATGGTGAATTTATGATCGTGAATGGCAAGAAGATCAAGGTCCTCTCTGAACGCGACCCGTCGAAACTGCCCTGGGGCGATCTGGGGGTGGATGTGGTGCACGAATCCACCGGACTGTTCACCAGCAAGGCCAGGGCATCAGCCCACCTCAAGGGTGGGGCAAAAAAAGTCATTATCTCGGCACCGGGCGGGGATGATGTCGATGCCACCATTGTGTATGGAGTAAATCATGACATTCTGAGATCTGATCATACCGTCATCTCCAATGCTTCATGCACCACGAATTGCCTGGCACCGCTCGTGAAAGTGTTACACGAACATATCGGTGTGCTGCGAGGTGTGATGACCACGATACATGCCTACACAAACGACCAGGTCCTCACCGATGTTTATCATTCTGATTTGCGCCGTGCCCGTTCCGCCACCATGTCGATGATCCCGACTAAAACCGGTGCTGCGTCTGCGGTAGGGCTGGTCTTGCCCGAACTGAATGGCAAGCTGGACGGTTATGCCGTGCGTGTCCCGACCATAAATGTATCAATGGTCGATCTGAGTTTTCAGGCGGCGCGGGAAACCAGTGTCAAGGAAATTAACGCACTCATGTTTGACGCTGCCAATGGTAATCTCAAGGGTATACTTGCCTACAACGATGCACCCCTGGTCTCGGTGGACTTCAATCATGATCCGGCCTCATCCACCTATGATGCTTCACTCACCAAGGTGATTGATGGCACACTGGTCAAGGTAATCGCATGGTATGATAATGAGTGGGGTTTCTCCAATCGCATGCTGGATACCACCATTGCTTTAATGAACGCAAAATGATCTGCAAACGTAAGTGTCTGACCTGATAAAAATTACTGATCTTGATCTCAGCGGAAAGCGTGTGCTGATCCGCGAAGATTATAATGTCCCGATCAAGGACGGTCAGGTTGAAGACGATACACGGATACGCGCTACCCTGCCCACACTCAATCAAATCCTGGAAGCAGGGGCCAGGATCATTATTCTGTCTCATCTCGGCCGACCCAAGGAAGGTGTGTACGATGAGAATTTTTCTCTGGCGCCTGTCGCAGATTGTCTGTCCCGATTGCTCGGCAGGGAAGTCCCGTTAATCAAGCAGTGGGTTGATGGAATTGATCTCGGTAAATATGACATTGTGCTGTGTGAGAATGTTCGTTTCGAAAAAGGGGAAAAAGCCAATGACGATGAACTCGCCCGCAAAATGGCCGCCCTGTGTCAGGTCTATGTCAATGATGCCTTTGCCACCGCGCATCGTGCCCAGGCATCCACTTATGGTGTTGCCAAGTATGTGCCGATGGCCTGCGCCGGTCCGCTATTGATCACAGAATTAAAAACCCTGTCCACCGTTTTAAGGGATCCGGCCAGACCCTTGCTTGCCATTGTTGGTGGTTCCAAGGTGTCCACCAAACTGAACATACTTGAATCTCTTTCGGAAAATATAGATCAACTCATCGTCGGTGGCGGTATTGCCAATACCTTCCTCAAAGCCGCCGGCCATAACATCGGCCACTCTCTGCATGAACCTGATCTGGTTGGTGATGCGAAAAAACTGATGGCACTCATGAAAAAACGCGGCTGCGAAATACCGTTACCCACAGATGTGGTCTGCGCAAAAAAATATGACGAAAATGCCGAAGCTACAATCAAAAACATCGACGCTATAGAAGACGATGATCTGATCATGGATGTCGGACCTGAGACTTCAGCCCGGTTTACGGAGCTCTTGGCCAGGGCCGGGACTATTGTCTGGAACGGACCACTTGGGGTATTTGAATTTAATCAGTTCAGTAATGGCACACGCACCCTGGCGGACGCGATTGCGAAAAGCAGTGCCTATTCCATTGCCGGTGGCGGTGACACGCTTTCCGCCATTGCGAAATTTGATGTTGCTGAACATATCTCCTACATATCCACCGGTGGTGGGGCATTCCTGGAATTTCTTGAAGGCAAAAAACTGCCGGCGGTTCAGATCCTGGAAGAGGCCGCCCGCGCCTGGACAGCCATGGAACGCGCTCGCGAATATTAATCTTGACTACATGAGGTCTAAGCATAAAATTTAATGAGAAGAACAAAAATCATTGCCACAACAGGGCCAGCCACTGACAGGCCTGGCGTATTGGAAAAACTCTTCAAGGAAGGCACCGATGTCTTCCGTCTGAACTACTCCCATCAAACCCATGCTCATCACGAACAACGTGTCAAGGAAATCCGCAAACTCTCCAAAAAATACAAACGTGCGGTGGGTGTGATAGCCGATCTGCAGGGCCCAAAGATCCGATTGGAACATTTTAACCAAGGCCGGGTGGAACTGCGTGAAGGTGCAACATTCACTATCAATACGGAATTACCGGCCAATGCCGGAAATGAGAAACATGTCGGAGTGAGTTACAAGGACCTCCCTCGCGACGTACGGGCCGGGGATACACTGCTGATAGATGACGGCCGTATTGTATTGCTTGTCAAGAAAGTCAGTGATCATAAGGTCAATTGTGAAGTCATCACTGGTGGTGAATTATCTGACAGCAAGGGCATCAACCTCAAGGGCGGCGGTCTGTCTGCCAGTGCGTTAACTGAAAAAGACAAGATTGATCTCGAACATGCAGTAAGGATCGGCGCTGATTTTATTGCTGTCTCATTCGTACGTGTTGCTGACGATATCTTGCACGCACGCAAGATGCTGGATGAACTGAATTGCAAGGCACGCATCATCGCCAAGATAGAACGTTCCGAGTCACTGGAAAATATTGAGGCCATTATTGAAGTATCCGATGCCATTATGATCGCGCGTGGTGATCTTGGGGTTGAGATCGGTGATGCGTCCCTGCCGCCGGTACAGAAACGGCTGATCAAGATGGCACGTGATATGGATCGTGCTGTCATTACGGCAACCCAGATGATGGAATCCATGATTGACCACCAGATGCCGACCCGTGCCGAGGTATTTGATGTGGCCAATGCGGTGCTGGATGGCGCCGATGCAGTGATGCTTTCAGCCGAAACCAGTATCGGTAATTATCCTGACAAGGCGGTAGCTGCCATGTCGCGCGTCTGTGCAGAAGCAGAAAAACAGCGGGTCACACAGGTCTCGGACCATCGCATTAACCAGCGCTTCGAGGCCATAGACGAGGCCATAGCCATGGCCACCATGTATTCCGCCAATCATATCGATGCCAAAGCAATTGCCGCGCTGACCGAGACCGGCTCGACCTGTATGTGGATGTCGCGCATTAGTTCCGGAATACCGATATTCGCTTTCACCCGTCATTCCTCAACCCGGCGACGGGTCAGTCTGTATCGCGGTGTCTATCCGGTTAAATTTGATATCACACATACTGATCCGTTGATGGCCAACAAGGAAATCATTGATGAGTTGCTGGCCCGTAATGTCGTTAGTAATGGAGATTATGTCGTGATAACCAAGGGCGATCTGCTGGGACGGCGCGGCGGTACCAATAATATGAAGATCATAAAAGTGGGTGAATCGATAGAACATTCTTTATAATATTCCGATACTGCATTATCTTTTCCTTAAACCATAAAACAAATTCAGAGGCATACCCATGAGTGCACAGGAACTGGAAAAAACCGCCCAGGCAATGGTGGCCAAAGGCAAAGGCATACTGGCAATTGATGAAAGCTTTCCGACCATTAAAAAACGCTTCGACAACATTACTATCGAATCGACAGAAGGAAACCGGCGCGCCTATCGCGATCTTCTGATCACCAATCCGGGCGGCGCCGAGTATATCAGCGGCATGATTTTATTCGACGAGACGATGCGCCAGAATACCGCTGATGGAACACCATTTCCGGAAGCCCTGATCAAACAGGGGATCATGCCAGGCATAAAGGTGGATGCCGGTGCCAAGGATCTCGCTGGCCATTCCGGTGAAAAGATCACAGAGGGACTTGATGGGCTGCGTGACCGGCTGGCCGAATACAGGAAACTCGGTGCGAAATTTGCGAAATGGCGTGCAGTGATTACCATCGGCGATGGTATACCGGGTACGGGTTGTATCGAGGCCAATGCCCATGCACTGGCACGCTATGCCGCACTTTGCCAGGAAGCAGGCATAGTACCCATGGTAGAGCCGGAAGTATTGATGGATGCAGACAATACAATCGATCGTTGTTACGAAGTGACAGAGATCACGTTGAATACTGTGTTTAACCAACTCTACCGGCAACGAGTCACAATTGAACATACAATCCTCAAGACCAACATGGTGATCTCCGGCAAGAAGTGCAAAACCCAGGCGGGTATACAGGAGGTTGCAGACAAGACCGTACGTTGCCTGTTAAGGACTGTACCTGCCGCATTACCCGGGATCGTATTTCTGTCCGGCGGTCAGAGTTCACAACTTGCTACGGCACACCTTAATGCCATGAACAAAATGCATCCGCATCTGCCCTGGCCTTTGAGTTTTTCCTATGGCCGTGCCTTGCAGGATGATTGCCTCAAGACCTGGGCCGGTAAAAGCGAAAACCTGGCGGCGGCACAGGCCGCTCTGTTACACAGAGAGAAATGCAACAGCCTGGCGTGTTTGGGAGAATATACAGACAAGATGGAACAGGCTGCCTAACTGAAAACTATTGCGCTTGTGGATACTGCGTTGAAAACCTGCTCAAAAATGCGGGGCCGTGAAGCGGCAGACTATCGTGTAAACTCGGCTCTGGCTCCTGCTTCGCACTACCGCCTGCGTCCTTGCAGGCGTCCGCTTTTTACTCCGGGCTTCCTGCCCTCCGCCCTGTGGGCCAGCTTCGCTGTTCAAAATCGCTCCCGACGATTTTGTTTCAGCTTTTCGCCTTGTCTCCCCTGCGCTCATGACGTTTTCAAAATCACAAAATATTATGTCAGACGATACTAAATTATCCGCAGAGGCACAAAAGGCCTGGGATGCCTATCAGATGATGGGGAAAAGCAAGATTGAATATTTCGGGTTGCTGCAGGAGATCGACCAGAAATACAAACAGGGTGGTTCGCCCACAATTGCAGAAAACCTGCAACTGGAAAAACTCTTGAAGACACACGGTGAAAAAGTGACTTCTTTCAATGAAGCCATGCAGGCAGTCACTGATAAAACTGCACGGGAATTGCTTTTGAAAAAACTCATGGGAGACACTTCACCCCCGGGGATGCATTAATCACTGCTTATCTTCCCTTGCTACAATTTCAAATTCACCAACAACTACTCGCCGATTGTCACTATCTTGGCAAACTATCGCTCTGCCATGTGTTATTGAATAAAAATTCAACAGTCCCCTGGTTCATACTGGTACCCGAGACTGATGCAACTGATTTTCTTGATCTGCCCGGCAGTCAGCGTGCGCAAATCATGAATGAATGTGTACAGATCTCACGCTGGATAAAACAGCACTACAGTATTTCCAGAATAAATTTTGGCGCCATAGGCAATATCGTACCGCAACTGCACCTGCACGTGATCGGGCGCAGCATAAACGATGCATGCTGGCCAAAACCGGTGTGGGGCAATCTGGACGTGCACAAGGATTATTCAACAGACGATATCAAATTAATCCGGCAACAACTCGTCACTGATCATGAACTTGTTATCGGGGATGATCCCGGTTGCTGAGGCTATGGGGTATAGACGCCGATTTCACCCGGTTTACGCAACATCTTGTTCACCTCATCCTCGTGCATTTCTTCCTGCGCAATGAGTTCACGCGCATATTCTTCGAGCAGTATGGATTTACCCTGTGCCACATCCAGTAACTCATAGTAAACCTTGCGGGTATTTTCTTCATGTTCCAGTGATTCACGCAGAATGTCATCAATGTCATGTTTATGGGTTTCCAGCAAAGGTCCGATAGATAATGAAGGGTGGCCGCCCATCAACGTAATCAGTTCTCCGGCACGTTCGGCATGTATCAGGCTCTCCTGCGCCTGGGCCTTCAGCCAGACCGTAATCGGGATCCTGTTGTAGCCGTAAACCATCAATGCATAGTGTGTATAGCGCACCACACCGGCCAGTTCATACTCCATGATACGGTTAAGTAATTTTATGACCTTTTTGTTATCAAGTTTCATGATGTCTTGCTCCTGCAATAGTTGGTTAGGATCCTGGCTTGAAAGATAATCGATATTATTGTCGCTTTCAAGCTGGCATGGCCTGAAAAATGAGTTGTAATTTGAGTACCATAACCTGCAAAATAATCCTGACAGTATTTCATCCGGCACATATTAAAGGCGTTTGTGCCAACGCCGTGAACCATGGACAGGATGCAAGAGTGTTACCTGGCGGCGTTTGAAAAAAGGTATCAGTGCCATACCGGCAATAAATCCACCGATATGGGCAAACCACGCTACCCCGGCACTGTTTGGATCTGCTGCCAGTGAACTGGCTATCTGTATGACGAACCAGAAACCCAGTACCAGCCCGGCCGGCAGTCGCACCATGTGGGCATAAAAACCCAGCGGGATTAATACCAGTATTCTTGCGTGCGGATACAACAAAAGGTAGGCACCCAGCACGCCGGATATGGCGCCACTGGCACCGATCATCGGGATCTCTGACGCCGGGTTTTGAAGTACCTGTCCAAACACCGCTGCAATTCCGCATAGTAAATAGAAAATCACAAATCGCACATGACCCATGGCATCTTCCACATTGTTGCCAAAAATCCAGAGATACAACATATTCCCGGCGAGGTGCATGAAACCACCATGCATGAACATGGAAGTGAATACTGTGAGTTCCGCCGGGATTAAGGCCAGCTCAGGCGGAAGCTGTTCCTTGTTCAGCAATACGGCCGGAATAACACCCAGACTGTATACCGCTGCCTGGTTACCCTGCCCGCCCAGCGACATCTGCCAGAAAAATACCAGCACACAAATGACAATAAAAGCTATTGTAAGTAATGGTACTATTTCGGTGGGATTATCGTCGTGTAGAGGGATCACCTGATTGTCATCCTGTCTATTCTGACTGTTCCATAATTTGCCGGCGTTGTACTTCAGCAGAATCCTGCAACATGCCTTCTACCGCCCTGGCCTTTTCAATGGCCTCTGTCTGTTTTTTCCAGACATGGTCCTTTTTCTCCTGTGTATCGTTATTGTCCGAACATCCGCAGATGTTCAAAATAATTATTAAAAATATTGTAAGCGGATTTTTCATAAGTTTACCTAACATACCGATATGAACCTCTTTTGAGCCTTATCCATCTCCAGGAGCATGCCGTTATCAATATCGAAATACCAGCCATGCATATGTAATTGATTGGCCTCCAGGGCGCGCACAATGAAGGGAAAGGTCATGAGATTTTCAAGTGAAACACCAATCGCAGCCTGTTCACATTGATGGCACTGTTCATCAATAGTTGCGCTGGCATATTCACGCGCCACTTGTTCCCGGGCAGGGGTCATGATAGCCATCCATGGGTCGATAAATGTATGGGTCTTGCTCTCATGGCTGCCCTCCATCAGCGCCCTTATTCCGCCACACTGGCTGTGGCCCATTACAATAATATGCGGCACCTTGAGATGCTTGACGGCGAACTCGATAGCGGCGCTGGTGCCATGGGTTTTGCCGTCATCCACATAGGCCGGTACCAAATTGGCAACATTGCGTACCACAAAGATATCACCTGGATCGGTATTCATGACGTGGGCCGGGTGCACGCGCGAGTCGCAACAGGCGATGACCAACGCCTTGGGTGACTGTCCTTTTTCGGTCAATTGCCGGTAGAGTTCAGGATTTTCTTCAAAGTAATATTTCCTGAATTGTTTAAAGCCTGCTTTTAGTTTATCCAGTTCTTTCATAATTTATATTAGCTCATCAATCGTTCCCGGGCCTCACGGTATTTGGCCGCCGTATTCCTGATCACCACATCCGGCAACCTTGGTCCGGGGGTCTTTTTATTCCAATCAAGCGTCTCCAGATAATCACGCACATACTGTTTGTCAAAACTGGGTGGACTGGTCCCGGGCCCGTAGGAATCGGCCGGCCAGAAGCGGGAAGAATCCGGGGTCAGGATCTCATCGATCAGCACCAGTCCTCCATTTTTGTCAGTTCCGAATTCAAACTTGGTATCGGCAATGATAATCCCGCGTTGGCGGGCATAATCTGCGGCATACTGGTAGATCTGCAGACTGACATCACGCACCTTTTCGGCCATTTCCCGGCCCAGCAGTGCTACTGATTCCTCAAAACTGATGTTTTCGTCATGCTCACCCAGTTCCGACTTGGTAGAAGGAGTAAATATCGGCTCCGGTAAACGCTCTGCCTGTTTCAGTCCCTTGTGTAATTTAATGCCGCAGATGGCCCCGGTCTTCTGGTAGTCCTTCCAGCAGGAACCAATGATATAACCGCGCACGACGGCCTCGACTGGTAACGGTTTCTGTCTGAGTACTATAACGGACCGGTCCTGAACCGGTGCCCGCTCATCAGCATCAGGTAATATCTCCTCCAGCCGCCTGTCACTGAGGTGGTTCGGTATGATATGCCGGGTAAGGTCAAACCAGAAATTGGACATGGCAGTCAACACCGCGCCCTTGCCCGGGATGGGGTCCGGCAGAATCACATCAAAGGCCGAGATGCGATCGGTAGTGACTATCAGCATATGGTCGTCATCGATGCCGTAAATGTCCCGGACCTTGCCGCTGTTGATCAAGGGCAGGCTTTTGATGTCAGATTTATAAAGTGCCGGGGAGGTAGTTTTCATCAGGCAGGTATTGTCCGTTTTTCCGTCATTTTCCCACACAACTCAGGCTGCGGCTATGATCCGTATGCAGAACCTTCCATCTTCAGCTATGCTGGTGTAAGGTGCGCATCCCTGCAAATTGAATGAAAAATCAAACCCGATATGTCAAGACCGGCACCCACCAGCGGTATGCATCATGTTGCTATCAATGTCACTGATCTTGAAATTTGCGAACAGTTCTATGTCGGGCTGCTCGGCATGGCGGTAGAGTGGCGTCCGGACCAGGATAATGTTTACCTTTGCTCAGGAAATGATAATCTTGCACTTCACAGATTTTCCGATGGCCAGAAACCAGTGGGGCCACAACGGCTGGATCACATCGGCTTTATATTAAAAAGTCCGGAACTGGTAGACGACTGGTATAATTTCCTGAATACTCATGGGGTAAAGATGAAATCCAGTCCGAAGAGCCACAGGGACGGTGCCAGAAGTTTTTATTGTGAGGACCCGGAAGGGAATATAGTACAGATGATCTATCATCCACCATTGCATCATCTTTGACGGGGGGCGACAACCATGGCAAAAATCCGCCTGCACGGGTTTAACAACCTGACCAAAACCCTGAGCTTCAATATCTACGATGTCTGCTACGCAAGTTCTGACAGCCAGATCAAGGAATACATGGAGTATATCGATGAGGCTTATAATTCCGACCGCCTTACCTATATCTTGACAGAAGTAGCCAACATCATCGGTGCCAGTATACTCAACATTGCCAAAGCTGATTATGACCCGTTGGGTGCCAGTGTAACCCTGCTCATATCCGAGGAAGGGTCACCCGTGCCATTTAATGCATCCGATGCGGTCAATAGTAATAACGGTGAAACCACCGGGATACTGCCTGCACAGGTGCCAGGTGCAGTCGTGGCACACCTCGACAAAAGCCATCTGACCGTACACACCTACCCGGAAAATCATCCGCATTACGGCATTAGCAGTTTCCGGGCCGATATCGACGTCAGCACCTGCGGCATGATCTCACCACTCAAGGCATTGAATTACCTGATTCAGAGCTTCGAATCTGACATCGTAACCATGGACTATCGGGTACGCGGTTTTACCCGTGACACTAATGGCACCAAACATTACATCGACCATGACATTACTTCCATTCAGAACTTCATCTCCAAGGAAACGAAGAAGCGCTATCGCATGATAGACGTGAATATCTATGAGGAAAACATCTACCACACAAAGATGATGTTACGTGATTTCAACCTGAATAATTACCTGCTCAATATCTCTGCCCAGGACCTGGATATGGAACAGCGGGCTTCCATAGAACGTCGCTTGAAAGAGGAGATTGAGGAGATTTTCTACAGTCAGAATATCTACAAGCAGAAGAAGATTTCAGTCAAACCTTGTTCTCCTTCAACCAGGAATCCTTCAGAGTCACCGTCCGGTTAAATACTGGCCGGCCAGTCGCTGCATCCCTGCGATCCACACAGAAATACCCCAACCGTTCAAACTGATATCGCTCCTCAGGCTGCGCTTCAACCAATCCGGGTTCAACAAATGCATGCGGGATAATTTCCATGGATGCCGGGTTAAGCAATGCGCGCCAGTTTTCATCCCGTCCCGGATCCGGCGTAGTAAACAGACGATCGTAGAGACGCACCTCCGCTTGCAGGGCATGTGCTGCCGAGACCCAATGGATGGTGCCTTTCATCTTGCGTCCATCCGGGGCATTGCCGCCTTTGGTGGCGGGATCATAACTGCAACGTAATTCAACGACCGCTCCGGTCTTTTCATCCTTGATGACTTTCTCACACTTTATGAAATAGGCATAACGCAGACGTACCTCACGCCCCGGGCCCAGGCGGAAGAATTTCTTCGGCGGGTCTTCCATAAAATCATCCCGCTCGATATAGATCACCCGGGAGAAAGGCACCTTGCGGCCGCCCATCTCCGGCTGGACCGGATGATAAGGTGCTTCCAGTTCTTCGGTCTGGTCTTCGGGATAATTGGTAATCACAACCCGCAATGGCCGCAATACGGCCATGACCCGGCGGGTAGTCCGGTCCAGTTCTTCACGGACACAATTTTCCAGCACGGACATATCAATGACGGTGTCATTTTTGGTTAACCCGATGCGTTCGCAAAAATCACGGATGGCGGCGGGCGTATAACCACGCCGGCGCATACCGGTAATAGTGGGCAGGCGCGGGTCATCCCAGTCACTGACATGGCCTTCCGTCACCAGTTGATTAAGTTTGCGTTTACTGGTGATCGTGTAATTCAGGTTGAGCCGGGCAAATTCGATTTGCTGTGGATGGCAAGGTACGGGCAACTGGTCCAGACACCAGTCATACAATGGCCGGTGGTCTTCAAACTCAAGGGTGCAGAGAGAGTGAGTGATACCTTCCAGCGCATCCGAGATACAATGCGTGTAATCGTACATGGGATAGATACACCATTTGTCTCCGGTACGGTGATGATGTGCGCGCTTGATGCGGTAGATGACCGGATCGCGCATATTGATATTGGGAGAGGCCATGTCGATCCTGGTACGCAACACATGCTCGCCGTCCTTAAATTCTCCTGCACGCATGCGCCGGAACAAATCGAGATTCTCCTCCGCCGAACGATTTCGGTACGGGCTCTCTCGCCCCGGTCCAGTCAAAGTGCCACGGTATTCGCGGATCTGATCAGCATTCAGGCTGTCCACATAGGCCTTGCCATGGCGAATCAAATGCTCGGCGAACTCATACAGTTTTTCAAAATAATCCGAGGCGTAATACAGACGATCTCCCCAGTCGAAACCCAGCCAGCGCACATCGGCCTGGATGGCATCAGTATATTCAACACTCTCTTTCTCCGGGTTGGTGTCATCAAAACGCAGATTGCAGAGACCATTATATTCCTGTGCGAATCCGAAATTGAGACAGATGGATTTGGCATGACCGATATGCAGATAACCGTTGGGCTCCGGCGGAAAACGTGTATGCACGCGCCCGTCATTTTTATTCTGCCGCAGGTCCTCATCGATAATATTACGGATAAAATTCGAGGACCGCAGTTTTTCAGTTTCAGTCATATCTCATCTCATTAAATCAACGTATGCCGGTCAGTGGCAAAAATACGGCGGGG
>Ga0209321_10000277_pt1 | contig 32189 bp, 34 predicted proteins | sample Rifsed16ft4_FD_184012 | JGI IMG/M metagenome (GOLD analysis project Ga0209321, IMG submission 184012) | Soil microbial communities from Rifle, Colorado, USA - sediment 16ft 4 - CSP-I_5_4 (version 2) | ecosystem: Environmental > Terrestrial > Deep subsurface > Rock core/Sediment | place: Rifle...
TTAGTGAAACTGCAAGATATGGTGGTTTGACTCGTGGTCCAATGGTAATGACTAGTGAAACCAAAGACAACATGAAAAAAGTTCTAAACATGATACAAGATGGTACTTTTAACAAAGAATGGATTAATGAATATCAGAAAAATGGCAAAGACGCGTTTGACAAATACATGAAAGAAACCGATGCCCACCAAATTGAAAAAGTTGGTAAGCAAATGCGTAAGATGATGTGGCCTGATTCTACAGAATAATTTTTTAAATTTTTCTTAATTTTGAAACGCCAGTTGCAATATGATCAATTATGTCTTTTAGTGGTGTACCCGGACCAAATACCTCGTCAACTCCTGATTTTTTGAGATCCTTTTTGTCTTCTTCAGGGATAACTCCTCCGCCAACTACTAGCACGTCTTTGATTCCTTTTTTGTTTAGTGCTTGCACTACTCTAGGAAACAATGTACCATGTGCACCGTTAAGCAAACTCATTGCAATTGCATCAACATCTTCATCTTCAGCAATCTGTGCAACTCTGTCTGGAGTAGTAAAAAGACCAGAGTAAATTACCTCCATTCCTGCATCTCTAAATGCCCTGCACAATACTAGCGCACCTCTATCGTGGCCGTCTAATCCTAATTTTGCCACTAGAATCTTGACACGTCTGGAAGCCGTCTTTTGTTTCATGATTTGTGCTTGTCATTCATTATTTTAAAGCCTTTATTTGATTTTCGAACCCTCAAAACAAAGCAGAAAACCGCCCCTAAAATATCAAAAATGATCAAAAATAGAACAATGGAAAGAAGCCTTTTGTTGTTTAAAGAAAGTGTAGAGCAAACAGTCCTTTGAGACCAACCTTGTAAGATTAAAGATGTTCATGAAATATCATGACATGCCATCTAATGATGATGTATTGCAAAAACCCAATCTCCAAGAACTCTTTGAGTACTGGATAATTGCACAAAAACAACGAGTCAATCCTAACGGTCTTGCCTCATACTATGGTGTAAAGGGATTCTTTGATGCAAACGAAATAGAATTAAACTAATTCCCATTCAACGATATAGTCAAAAGCAATATCCATCCGAACATATTATTTTCAAAAATCAAGAAGCCAACTGTACTCATCCTCTACGTAATGCAGCCTGTATGCGTACATCAGTAACACGATGGAAACTTTATGACAATAGTGTATTGTGTCGGCTTCCTCGTATCAATAGGCACTTGTAAGATAAAAACAGATCTCTAATTCTCCTAAATGCCAAATCTGTTCTTTTATTCTCACAATTGCAGATTCTTGTGAAATATTTGAATCTATACGCGAACTCTAGTGTTTTGATTCTTCCTTGCCACAGTTAATGCACATTCTTTTAGACAGAATCTCAAAATATGCAAAACTGTGAATGTATCCTTGTTTGCAACTCATGGAGTCATCTTTAGAATAGATTGGGATTCAAGGGTCTGTATCAAAAACAGTATCGATCAAACTCTACGCTCTTTGTTTTTTAATGTGCTTAAGTTCAGAGATTGATTAAACAGTAAGCAAATCTCTTTTGAAATCATCTACGCTTCTCACAAAGTTACAATGACTACAGGCATGACAATACTGTGATTTTGGACTTTTAGAAGATACATATCCTACTAATGATAATCTGCCAGTACAGTTTGGACATGACAAAGGAACCCTCCATTCTTCAATCCACTGTTGACTCGAATCAAACTCTTCTTGACTCATAATATTACATACGACAGTTTTTGATATATTGAGTACGGAAATTCATCCGTTTCAGAGATTCCTTTTCGGCATATTCATCATAAAATTAAACGATAATAATCCACATTAGATTCTAAACTCATCTGCAAAACTCAATCTACATTAGAGTTCGTTACGATCTAAAAGAGAGTGTTTTACAGTAAAGTATACGATCGAGTAATCTCTAGTAAAATTATAGAATTTCACCCTCAAAACAAAGGGGGGGGGATTGAATTTGATTTTCGTCTCTGTGATACAACATTATCCCTGAAATATCTGATATTGGATAAAATAGAAAATACAATGATGATTATTTTTCAATATCTATGGTTTGATATCTGGAAACATGGTAAATGCACTGTTTACTTTTTTTATGACTTCCTCGATATTTACCTCTCTTTGGGCAGAAATTAAAACCAGATACTCTTTAGTTGGAATGCTAATCATTGTTACCTTACCTCTTCTTGATGCGATGTAATCAATAGACCCTAATTCTTTATCAAAATCTTTTCTCATTAAAAATTCCAAAGTTAATTGAATGTACATTCTACGACTGTCAGGATCACGCAAATAAGATGCAAGCCCTTCTCTGAAACCCCCTGCTATTCTATTGCCCATTTTATCTAAAACACCGACAAATCGAATCATGGGCAGTTCTAAAATTTTCTTACACGATTCATCCAATAATTTAATTTTGTCCTGTTGTACCATGTATCTTTTTGAATATCCCTAGTTAAAAATACAGATGACAAAAATCAACGCATTACGTCTTCAGTGGATTTGTCTGGCAAAAACCTTTCTAAAACTTATACACGTGACTCAAATCAAATAATTCGGATTGAATTTGAAAATATGAAATTACTTGAGGGATTTTACAAGACAATCGTTAATTACTCTTGAAAAACTCACAGATTCTGCAGACTCTTTAATTTGTTTGGCTTGAAGAATTCTGAGCTTTTTGATTAGATCGTCATCAAGCATTATTGTAATTCTGTGATTCATAATGTTATTGTATGGAAATTGTATTTATACCTATATCCTAAATCTTTAATTTGGAAAATAGTTGTTTTTTACTAATCAAACATTATTTTTATAATCTGTTATTTCCAAAAGTCCAAATTATTTTGCAAGTCTATTATGGCCTTTTCACTCATTAAGATATTTTCAGGAAGGCTAACTCCAACTTTATCTAAAGTACAATCAGGGTATCTCTTACACAAGAGTTCAAAATCCCAACAAGGAAAGAAAAAATGATAATGAAATACCTGTGGATTGTCATCTTTATTGCGCAGAACTAAAACTTTGCAAATATCTGAACCTATTTCTTCACTACAATTATTACACACAATTTTTTGTACTCGGTCAGTTTGAATATTTTTCTTTGTTATGGGGTGAACTCGAACTCGTATCCGTTTGGTGCCTTTTTCAACAATTATTGTTTGGAGATTATAGTATATGTTCTTGTTTTTGGGTGAATAATACTTTTGATAAGAATTTGTACCTTTAGATGCTGACAAAGTACTTTTCTGGCTCATGTGACGGCTGCTCCCACCTGTAATAAATAATGTTTCTTATTGCTTGATTATTATTCAAAATACTAACAAATATTCAATTCTGTGGCTATTTGTGGATAAGATTAATCAAAATTTTATTTCGATACTTCTCTAAATCCTTAAGTTTATACAAAATTTTAAAAAATCATTGAAATTAATTCTGTCTGTTCTTGTTATAATTGCTGTGGGATTTCTTGCCCCTTCTTTTGCACAAACATATGATCCACTACAAGTTTGTGCCAAAAAAATTTCTGATGATTCGCCAATAATTAATGAAAACCAAAAGAAAAGAATAATCGGTGAAACACAATCTGCAATCACTGAATGGGAACAGATGCTAAAAAACTCTGATCGTATTAACCAAGAAATGTGGAGTATCGATACTCGTATTTTTGAATCAGATGAATCCTTTCCTGTAAATTGCCAAATCAAAATAGTCTTTTCCCCAAATAGAAGTGACGCAAGAACATTAGGAATTGCTTTTACAAATAATACTGGAATTGTAGATATTGAGATTTACTATCAACAAATTAATAACTGTCAAAAAACTTGGAAAGACGAAAAATATCGTTACACTGAAAATTACGCTTGTTATTCAGACTCTGCATTCACAACTCAGGAAATTGGTGCAACAATACGACATGAATTTGGTCATGCGTTAGGTCTTGTTCACTATCCCTTGAATGTTGAATTTGGTTCGATAAGCAGCTCACCATCAATTATGGTGGCTCACTCATGGGAAACCGTTCACATGTCAAGAATCACTCAATACGATATTGATTCTGTAAAAAAAATCCATCCTGAAGGGATAGCAAATTTGAGAATTTCCAAACCTGCTGAAAATAATTCAATACAAGAATTAACACCTAATCAAATTATCTCTGAAAAACAACCCATCCCAAATTGGATTAAAAACAATGCAAAGTGGTGGGCAGATGATATTATTGATGATCAAACATTTGTTAGCGGTATCCAGTTTTTAATTAATGAAAATATACTTTACATTGATAATAGAGAAAAATCAAACCAAGAACAAAAAATTCCAATATGGATTAAAAACAATGCAAAGTGGTGGGCAGATGATTTAATTTCAGATGATGACTTTCTCAAAGGAATCGAATTTTTGGCAAATACTGGAATGATTAATACACGTTAAATCAAAAACTCTGTTCTATCTCTTGATTTTCCCTCAATTGCAATAGCCGTAATTATTTGCTTTATAACTTTAAATAATTCAAATGGTGCCAAAGTGACATTGAATAATAAAATACATGTCACAATATTTTCTTTATTGCTCATATCTTTAATGATAATGCAACCTGCTTTGATAGGTGCTGATTTCCCAAATTCAAAGGCAAACAAAATTCAGGGTCAATACATTGTAATACTTTCAGATGATTCAGATCTGCAAAACGAAATAGGCAAAGCAAAAACAAAAGGCGCAGAAATAATTCAAGAATACCAACATGCAATCAAGGGATTTGCAGTCAAGATCAATAACTACAAAGTCCTTGAAAATATCAAAAATAATAATCCTTCAATTTCCTACATAGAACCAGACTATGAATTACAAACATTTGCACAAACCATTCCAACTGGAATAAATAGAATAGATGGGGATCTTAGCTCAACTATTAGTGGCAATAGTCAAAACAGTGTTGATGTGGATATTGCAATTATTGATACCGGTGTTGACTTGACACACCCTGATCTTAATGTCTTTAAAAATATCTCATTTGTTAAAGGTGTGAAAAAAGGAAATGATGACAACGGACATGGAACACATGTAGCTGGAATTGCTGCTGCAAAAGATGATTCTAATGGTGTTGTGGGGATATCTCCTGGTGCAAGAATATGGGCTGTCAAAGTTCTTGACAGAAATGGTTCTGGTTCACTATCTAATGTCATCAAAGGAATTGACTATGTTACAAGTAATGCTGGTTCAATTGAAGTTGCAAACATGAGTCTTGGATGTCAATGTAATTCTGCTGCTATGAATACTGCGATAGCAAACTCAGTAGCAAAAGGTGTTACATATGTGGTGGCAGCAGGAAATAACGCGATGGATGCTTCGACATTTTCACCAGCAAACCATCCTGACGTCATTACAGTTTCATCTATAGTTGACACTGATGGAAAATGTGGCAGACTTGGCGTGTCTACAGGATATGGTGCAGATGACACATTTGCATCGTTTTCAAACTTTGGTTCTGTAGTTGATATTGCAGCACCTGGTGTGAATATCTATTCTACGTGGAAAAATGGTGCATATAATACCATTAGTGGTACAAGTATGGCATCCCCCCATGTTGCAGGTGCAGCAGCATTGTACAAATCAACTCATATGTCTAGTCCTGCAGATGTTAAAACATCATTGATATCCAATGGCTCAACACCGTCTTCTGTATGTGATGGTAATTGATTTGGTTATTTCACTGGTGACAAAGATGTATTTTCAGAACCGCTAGTTTACGTAAGAAACTATTGATCTAATCTGCCTTTGATTCAAACAAATAAACTAAATCCCAAACTCTGCTTTTCTAAAGTCATCTTTTAAGCATCATCAATTATACTTCACTTGTAACGCCTTGTTCAAATAGCAATTGCATGTATTTGTCCTCTCAAAACGAGTAGAATCAGGTTATTTTACGCCTTTTTTATTATTAGAAATTTACATAAAGCGCTAGAAAAGTACCTTCACTGTGAAGGTAATTCCAATAAATTATGCCCTTGAATTTGAGCCTATTTTCAAAAATTTCACCTTCAATGGAAAAGAGATAATCACAATTGAATGCAAGGAATCTGTAAACTCGATCACTTTGCACTGCGCTGAGCTCAAAATAAGATCGTGTCATGTCAGACACAATGGCATATCTGAAAAGGCCATCACCAAAACTGATGGAAAAAAAGAAGAACTGACAATTATCATTAAAAAGAAAATCAAAGGTACTGCTTTTGTTGAAATTGCATTTACTGGAGAATTAAATGATCGTTTACTTGGGTTCTACAGAAGTCAATACAAACAAAATGGCAAGACAAAATATCTTGCAACATCACAATTTGAGGCAGCTGATGCAAGAAGAACATTTCCTTGCTGGGATGAGCCAGAAGCCAAGGCAACATTTGATATTTCAATAATTGCAGAAAATAAGTTTACTGCAATCTCTAACATGCCAGTTATATCAAAAAAGAGAATGAAAAATAAAACTCTGTACCACTTTGCAAAAACTCCTGTAATGTCTACATATCTTCTTTATCTTGCCGTAGGTGAATTTGAATATCTTACAGGCAAGGCTGGTAAAATCCAGGTTCGCGTAATTACAACAAAGGGAAATAAATCAAAAGGTAAGTTTTCACTTGAGCTTGGAAAGAAACTGCTTTTGTCCTATGAGAAATATTTTGGAATCAAATATCCATTACCCAAATTAGATTTGATAGCAATTCCTGATTTTGCCTCAGGTGCAATGGAGAATTGGGGTGCAATAACATTTAGAGAAACCATTTTGCTTTATGATACAAAGACATCCTCCACTAAAACAAAGCAATACATTGCAGAAGTAATCTCTCATGAGATTGCCCACCAATGGTTTGGAAATCTAGTCACTATGAAATGGTGGAATGATTTGTGGCTAAATGAGAGTTTTGCAACATTTATGGCGACAAAGTTTGTTGACAAGTTCTATCCTGAATGGGATTTGTGGAACCAATTTGTCGAAGATGCGATGAACACTGCAATGGGACTGGATTCGTTAAAAAATACACATCCAATTGATGTCAAAGTAAATTCCACCTCTGAAATTCGTGAAATCTTTGATGCGATATCTTATGACAAAGGTGGATGTGTCTTAAGAATGCTGGAGCATTATGTTGGAGAATCAAATTTCCAAAAAGGGTTAAAGCAGTATCTTGCTGATTTCAAATACAAAAACGCTGAAGGCCGAGATCTTTGGGATGCAATAGGCAAGATTTCTAAAATGCCTGTACGTGCAATGGTGTCGACATGGTTAAAACAACCTGGCTTTCCAGTAGTTGAAATAGAAAAACAAGATTCAACATTACATCTCAAGCAAAGACGATACATGCTAGAATCTGATAAAAAAACAAACAAAGGTCTGTGGTTCATTCCTCTTTCTGTAGGACTAGAAGATGAATCATTTCAGAAACTTTTTACAAAGAAATCCATGTCTGTAAAATTACCTAAAGACAGTATTGGATTTGTCGCAAATTTTGGAAGAAAAGGATTCTATCGTGTAAAATATGATAAAAGCACTCTGCTAGATCTTAAAATGCTTGTAGATCAAAAACAAATTCCAGCAATTGACAGATGGGCCATTCAAAATGATCTGTTTTCATTATGCATATCAGGTGATGAAACTGTTCACAATTATCTTGATTTTTCTGATGCATACTATGATGAGGATAGTTATCTGTCATCAGTAAATGTTGCACACAACTTGTCTTCATTGTATTTTAGAGCATTTGATGAAGAATTCTCATCAGAAATTAGAAATTATGCTGTAAATTATCTCAAGAAAGTTTTATACGACTTGGGATGGACTCCTAAAAAAACAGACAAACACACTGATGCTCTTATGAGAGCATTTGCAATATCCATACTTGGCAAATTAGACGATGATGAAGTTACAATTGAATCCGAAAACAGATACAAACAATTCCTAAAAAATCCAAGTTCACTGCATCCTGATTTGGTTGAACCTGTTTGCTCTGTTATGGCATGGAATGGAAATTCCAAAACACACAAAGAGTTGACTCGACTATACAGAAATGCAAAAACCATGGAAGAAAAACTCCGCTTCCTTGGAGCAATGTGTAGCTTCAAAGATGAAAAATTATTGCTAAAGTCATTGAATTTCTCACAAACTCCCGAGGTTCGCTCTCAAAACATGCAGCTTCCAATCATGAAAGTCGCTGCAAATCCATACGGTAAAAAAATTCTATGGCCTTGGCTTAAGACTAACTGGCCAAAACTTAGCAAGAAAGTTGGTCGTGGCAATCCCTTGTTTAATAGAATTGTCGCAAGTATCTCTTCTATTGCAGATGACTCTATGGAAAAAGAAATTCGTCAATTTTTCAAAAAGAATCCTACTCCTGGTACTGAAAGAACACAGGAGCAAACACTTGAGCGAATTAGAATTAATTCTAAATTCTTACGTAGAATGAGAAAAGAATTTACATAATCCTCATGGCAAAAAAAATAATTCCCATAATTTCTGTTGTTATCATTACTGCATTAGGATTATTTTTTCTTTCTGATTCCAGTTCAAACAAAGACGTCTTAAAATCTACATTTGAAATCGATGCAACCTATTACGGTGAAGGATATGTCAAGATTTCATATCTTGATAAAACATCAAAGACTAATCATGTGGTACTGGAAATTTTGGGAATGGATGAGTCTTTTCAAAAAACTTTGTCTGGTTCTAAATTTGTAGAAACTGTTCCATTTCAAGTTCTTCCAAAATATGGGTGGCAAGTTCATCCTGTGACATTTTTAATAGATCATGAAGAACTTGGAAAAGTCTCACTGAAAACTGAAATTCATCCATACGGTGAACCTGCACCCCCAATTATCTACGGTGCTCCTTAGATCACACACAAGATTTTATTGCAGCTTCGAAAAATTATCTTGTGTTGGATATTTCTGATTTAAAAAAAGGCAAAAGAGGAACAATTGCCAAAGCCATCAGTATAGTTGAAAATGATCCAGTTGAGGCAAGAAAACTACTCAAAAAAATATTCAAAGAAACTGGCAACGCATCAATAATTGGAATTACGGGACCTGCAGGTGCTGGCAAAAGTTCGCTTATCAATAAAACATCTGTAGTATTAAAAAAACTTCATACAAAACCAGCTATTCTTGCAATTGATCCTACAAGTCATGTTACAGGAGGCGCAATATTGGGCGATAGAGTTAGAATGTCCGAGTCCACAGATTCTGGAACTTATATCCGCAGTATTGCATCAAGGGGAGCAACTGGTGCTGTTTCTAGATCGTTGAGAAACAGTATTAGAATTTTAGAATATGCTGGATTCAATCCAATAATTATTGAAAGTGTTGGTGCAGGCCAAACCGAAGTGGAAATTTCAAATATCGCAGATATCACTGTCGTCGTTTTTAATCCCAACACTGGTGATAGCATACAAACCATAAAGGCAGGGTTGACTGAAATTGGGGATATCTATATCATCAACAAAAGTGATCTTGATGGAGCCAATCAACTCTTTGATGCAGTTCGTGAATACATCGGCTCATCTGAGAAAAATCCTGTAATTCTAAAGACCTCTGTCAAGAAAAACTCTGGAATATCTGAATTTGCCAAGACCCTAAAAGAAATGATGGTTATAAAAAATAAAAATAAACAAGAAAAGGATATGCTTAGACTCGAGAATGAGTTAAAAGATATTGTTTTAAATAATATGAGTGAAAAGGTTCAGGCAATGCTAGAATCTGACAAAACCTTTTCAAAATATCTTAAAAAAATTCAATCAAAAGAAATGGATCCTTTTGAAGCTGCAGATAAAATTACAAAGTCTTTGATAAAGTGAAAAGTATGGTCAAAAAACAAATTGCAAAAAAGGAACCCGCAAAACAATACGTAACTGATTCTAATTTTCCAGTAAATAGAATCTATCAAAGATCCTCAAAGAAATACATCAAAGAAGATTCAGGAGTATATCCATTTACACGTGGAATTCACCCTGAAATGTTCCGTGAAAGATTCTGGACCATGAGGCAATATTCTGGTTTTGGCGATGCAAAACTAACAAATGAACGATTCAAGTTCATGCTTGAAAAAGGACAAACAGGTCTGAGCATGGCATTTGATCTTCCAACTCAAATAGGATATGATCCTGATTCTCCACAATCAGAAGGCGAAGTGGGAAAAGTCGGCGTCTCAATTGCATCACTCAAAGACATGATGATTGCCTTTGATGGAATTCCTCTGGGAAAAGTCAGCTCTTCTATGACAATCAATTCTACGGCATCAACATTGCTTGCATACTATATTGTAGTAGGTGAATCACAAGGATTCAAAAGCACTGAATTAAGAGGAACAACACAAAATGATATCCTCAAAGAATACATTGCAAGAAACACCTACATCTATCCTCCAAAACCCTCAATGAGATTAATTGGAGACATGATTGGGTATTGTGCTGAAAAAGTTCCACAATGGTACCCCGTTTCAATTTCTGGTTATCACATGAGAGAGGCGGGGTGCACTGCAACACAAGAAATTGCATTTACCATTGCAAATGCCATTGCGTATATTCAAACCTGTATTGACAGGGGATTAAAAATAGATGATTTTGCACCAAGGCTTTCATTTTTCTTTTGCTGTACAATTGAATTCTTTGAAGAAGTTGCAAAGTTTAGAGTTGCAAGAAAAGTCTATGCTAAAATTCTCAAAGAAAAATTCCATGCAAAGGATCCTCGTTCATTGCAATTAAAATTCCACACACAAACAAGTGGGGAATCTCTAACCGCGCAACAACCAGATAATAACATTGTACGTGTTGCCATACAAACAATGGCTGCAGTAATGGGTGGAACCCAATCACTTCACACTAATTCTAGAGACGAGGCATTGGCTTTGCCTACTCAGGAATCTGCAAAAATTGCCCTTAGAACACAGCAAATTGTAGCACATGAAAGCGGTGTTACTAAAACTGCAGACCCTATGGCTGGCTCTTACTATCTTGAGGAATTATGTGATCAAATTGAAGAGGATGTCTGGAAATATCTAAAGCAGATTGAAAAAATGGGCGGATCCATTAAGGCAATTGAAAAAGGATTCTTCCAATCTGAAATTAGACAAAATGCATATCGTCTAAAGAAAGAGGCAGACGCTGGCGATAGAGTCATAGTTGGTGTAAACAAGTACTCTGAAGTAGAAGGAAAATCTCCTGAGCTGTTAAGAATCGATGATAGAATTGAAATCCAACAAAAGAAAGTGCTCAAAGAATTAAGAGCGACAAGGGATAATAAAAAACTCGAAAAAGCATTGTCTGCAATGAAGAGCGCAGCTGACACTGACGATAATCTTATGCCTTACATTATTGCATCTGCAAAAGCTTATGCAACTACTGGTGAAATAAGTAACACATTCAGAGAAGTATTTGGTGAATATCGTCCAAAAGAGGTGTTTTAAGTAAACCTTTCTTGAATTTATTTTCAAGAGTGTACTAAATTCATTGATAAAAATCTGATTTTAGTTTAGAAGAATAACTCTGGTCTAAAGTTCTTTTCTTAAAACATCGGTAATTACACTTGAAAAACCAATAGACTTTGTAGATTTTTTCAATAATTGGGCCTGAAGTATGCGTAGTTTTCTCACATTGTCGTCATCTAGCATTATTGTCATTTGTTTTTTCATAACCTCTTATTCCTTGATTTGGTTCTCAAAATAGCGCCACAGCATGGACATCGTGCGCCTTGAATACTCAAAAAAATACTGCACAAAGAACATCTTTTTTGACCATATTCATATCTGGAACCGTTTGGTGCCCTCTTTGCTTTGAAATCTATGCAGAATCCTTTACAACAAAATCCCATCTTATTTTCCTCCTGTAAATTGCGAATGACAGCATGGGCATCTTGAATATCTGGAAATCAGAGATAAATTGCAAGTAGAACAATATTTTTTAAAAATTTCATTTTGCTCTTGTCTGAATTTAGATTTCACATCATAATATTGACAGATACTTCTACAAGGCTCAGGCATGTACAACCCTCCGTCTTTTGAGATTGACTCTGGATTTTGTGCGTAATTTCAAAGCACAGCAAGGACATCTGAGATTATCTGTCTCCATAAAAATAGAACAAAAGCTACATCTTTTGTATCCATCATCATATTTTTGTAAATTCCTGAAATTCGTACTCTGGTATCTGGAGCATAAACCTCTACATGATGGAGCCATCTGATTTCTCCTTTATCCTGAATTTTGAATTACAGTTTTTGCAGAATGCTGTATGGTTGTCAATAATAATAGGGATACTTCCACATTCAATACAAATCCGAACCATGTCTTTTATTGTCTTTAATTTTCTTTTTGATTGAGATAACATTAATCTGAAACCCCCCAAAAAATTAAAGAGATTGGAATGAAATGTTTCATTACCATCACTCCAATACGGATCGTAACATCCAAGATGTCTTTTCATGTTTTTCCATCAATCCTGTAAGAAAATCTTGTGTTCCCACATCGTTGTGTTTTCCGCATGTATCGATGTCTTGACGAATTCTTTGAATTATTTTTTCATGGTCTGAAATCAAGTTTTGTACCATTGATTTTGCTTCTGGATACTTTCCAGGATGTTCTTCGAGTCTAGAATCTTTTGCAAATTCCTCAAGTGTTGCACTTGTCTTACTGCCTAAGGAGCGAACCCTTTCTGCAATTTCATCAATGTCATCAGAAAGCCCAGCGTATTGTCCTTCAAACATTTTGTGGTAATCATTGAAGTGAGGTCCTACCACATTCCAGTGATAGTTTCTAGTTTTTGTATAAAGGACATATTCATCTGCCAAAAGATTGGCAAGTATTCCTGTGACTCCTTTACGGTCTTGTTCGGATATTCCAATGTTTATGTTAGTCATCATATACTAATAGGAACCTTTCCTATTTAGGTATTATTATTAGTTAGGAATTATTCTTAATAATGATAAATATTAAATAGGATATTCAAATAGATATAGCGTGCGGCAAATAGAAGAACTAGTAAATTCACTGAAAGGGCAAGGATTTAGAATTACCCCCCAGCGCATAGCTATTGTGGAGTATTTGCTAAAAACTGACGATCATCCTAGCGCAGAGCACATCCACAAAATAGTTCAAAAAAAATATCCTATGGTTAGCCTGTCTACCGTATACAAAACACTAGATCTACTAAGAGAAAAGAAACTAGTCAATGAGATTAAGGTTGGAGGAGAAGCAAGATTTGACGCCCATACCGATGAACACATCAACTTGGTATGCATGAATTGTGGAAAAATAGAAGATATTGATGAGGATTCACTTAAAGAGATTCAAACAAAAGTGGCCAGAAAATCAAAATATGTGATTTTAAAAAGTAATTTTGAATTATTTGGTTATTGTAATAATTGTAAATCTAAATTCACCTAGATATTAGAGATAAGTTTGGATTACAAGTTAAAATCTTTAAGTTATTCCTTCACTTGATGAAAAATAACAATGAGTTTTTTCAAAACTATTGAAAAGCGCCGATCAATTAGATCTTTTTCAATTAGGCCTGTTGAAATATCAAAGATTAACAAGATATTGAAAGCATCTAGTATGAGTCCATCTGCTAAAGGATTACAAAGCTTTAGAATATATGTTATTAAAGACAGAATGAAAAAAGAAAAACTGGTTCATGCGGCACATGAGCAAGAATATGTAAATGCGCCATTGTTGTTAGTGTTTTGTACTGAGCCAAAAAGAATAAAGAAAATCATGGGAACCCATGGAGAACGCTTGTTTTCTGTTCAAGATGCCACGATTGCTGCTAGTTATGCACAACTGGCATCAACTGCACTGGGATTGGCAAGTGTTTGGATTGGAAATTTTAATGAAAAATCGGTTCAGAAAATCATCAAAACCAAACTTCAACCAATATCTATTCTTCCTATTGGATATCCAAATGAAAGGCCTCAATCCAAGAAAACTAAGAAAATAAACGAGATTGTACGTTCAATCTGAAATCGAAGAAATATCTTGTTAGTTAATTGTATCATTGATTATCTTTTTGGAATAATCGTCTGACAGTGCCTCCAAAATTGTCTGCCTCAGATTTTCTATCTGTGTTTGATTGTTGATTTTGACTCAACTGATTCAGGTGCTGGTGTCATGTAAATCCAATTTTTATATGCCCGGGTAAGATTACATCAATATCAAAATCTCTATTCTGATGTTGTATCAATGCAATTAATATCTCATCATCTTGGCTTTGAATCACTTGGTAAACTTGGTTCAACATAACCCATACAATATTGGTACACAAATTAAAATAGCCAACGAATACTATCTACTAATGAGGTTTTTTTAGATGAAAATTGATCATATTGCAATCGCAGTAAATAATGTAGAGGAATCTGCCAAAGTTTACCAAGAAGCATTAGGTGTTCATAATGTTGAATTTGAAACAGTTGAAACTGAAGGTGTCAGAGTTGCAATCATCCATCTTGAAAATGGACGAATTGAATTGATGCAGCCTACAAATGATTCCAGTCCAATTAAAAAATTCCTTGATAAAAAAGGGCCTGGTCTTCATCATATGGCTCTGGAAACTGACAACATTGAAGGTGAGGTTTCAAGAATGGAGGGATGCGGCATTCAGTTTTTAGGAAAAATTAGACCTGGTTCTGCTGGCACCAAAGTTACATTCATTCACCCAAAATCCCTTCATGGAGTTTTGGCAGAACTTTGTTCACATCCAAAATAATTTTTCTATTATCTAATTCGTCACTCCATCATTTTTAGAGTATCTGATGCCGTAATTATTCCAATAATTTTTGATTTTTTTGAAACTAGAATGCATTTTGAATATCTAATTAATGGAACAAGAACATTTGCAGGTGTGTCATAATCTACAATTGGTGGTACTGGTTCCATAGTATCTGCTATCTTTGCATTTTTTAATTCAGATTCTCCCACATCTGCAAGATGCTTGACAATCCCATCTTCTGAGATTACTCCCACGAGTTCTTGTCCATCGAAAATAGGAATTTGACTAATTGATGATTCATGCATTTTTTTTATTGCGTCGTGTAGTGTATTGCTTGGCTTTAGTTTTACAACATCTTTGCTACAGAATTCACCTGCTTTATGAGATGATGATTTGCCCTCAAGACTTGCAAGACTGTCAAAAATTCTTTTAGCTGTCTCATAACTTGGTTGACTTCTGCCTGACTCTATTTGGTTGATCATTGAAGTACTTACTCCTGTCATAGTGGCAAGTTTTTTCTGCGTAATGCCTATTTTCAGTCTCATCTGTTTGATGGAATCAATTCTTGGTAACAATTCGTATTGTTGTATGTTGAACTAGTTTTAAAATGTGCTTTGTATGATTATCTTCTTTTGGATTTGTTCTTTCTTGCAGCTTTCTTTACTGGTTTTCTTGCAGCTTTCTTTACTGGTTTTCTTGCAGCTTTCTTTACTGGTTTTCTTGCTTTCTTTGGCTGCTCAATTGCTGCCTGTGCCGCTGCTATTATTGCAATTGGAATTCTATGTGGTGATGCGCTGACATAACTTAGATTTGCATTATGACAGAATTTGATTGAATTAGGATCTCCTCCATGTTCTCCACAAATTCCAATCTCCATGTTTGGCTTTATGCCTCGACCAGCTGCAATTCCAATCTTCATTAGGCTTCCAACCCCGTTTACATCAATTGATTGGAATGGATTTCTCTCCAGAATTTCTTTATCCATGTATTCTGGAAGGAATTTTCCTTCTACATCTTCACGACTAAAACTAAATGTTCCCTGTGTGAGATCATTTGTACCAAAGCTAAAGAATTCCGCAGTATCTGCAAGTTCATTTGCAGTCAAAGCTGCTCTTACCACCTCGATCATTGTTCCAAAGTTGATTTTTAATTTCATGTTGTGTTTTAACTCCATTTCTTTTTTGATGATATCATAGATTTTTTTAATGTGGTTCAATTCAGCAATACTGCTAATTTGTGGAATCATAATTTGCGGATGTGCATCTACTTTGTTTTTAGCCAATTCAGCTGCTGCTTCAAACACTGCCCTGATTTGCATTTCATAAATTTCCGGATATGTGATTCCTACTCTGACTCCTCTGTGTCCCATCATTGGATTGATTTCTGCTAGTTCTCTTGCTCTCTTTAGTAAAATTTTTGATTTCTCTAGTTCTCCTACTTCATTTCTTTGTTCTAGTTTGTGAATCTTTTCAGACAACTCTTCTGGATTTGGCAAAAACTCGTGTAATGGCGGATCCAACAATCTGATAGTTACTGCATATCCTTCCATTGCTTTTAGAATTTCAATGAAATCACTTTTTTGTAATTCACCTAATTTGGTTAAGACTTTTTTTCGCTCTTCAATGTTTTCTGCCATGATCATTTCTACAAACAATCCTATTCTGTCACTTCCATTGAACATTCTTTCTGTTCTGCAAAGACCAATTCCTTGCCCTCCAAATTCTCTTGCCAGTATTGCCCCTTCTGGAGTATCTGCATTTGCTCTAATTCCAATTTGCTTGACTTTTTGTGCCCATTCTAGAATTGTCTTGAAATCTTCTGTGATTTTTGGTTCTATTGTTGGAATCTCTCCTAGATAGACTGACCCTGTACTGCCATCAATTGTAACTGCATCTCCTTCATGTACTATTTTTCCATCCACACTGCACTGTTTGTTATCATAATCAATTCTCAAATCAGAGCAACCTACGATACACGGTTTGCCCATGCCTCTTGCAACCACTGCCGCATGTGATGTTTTTCCACCTCTGCTGGTAAGAATTCCCACTGACTCAAAGAATGCAGGAACATCTTCTGGCTTTGTTTCTTCTCTGATTAGAATGACTTTGGTTCCGTTTTCTCCCATGGCAGTCGCTCTTTTTACATCTAGTACTGCTATGCCGCTTGCTGCACCAGGCGATGCTGCAATTCCTTTTACTAGCAGGGTGTAATTTTTGATAGATTTTGAATCGATTGTTCTGTGAAGTAATTGTTCTAGTTGTTCTGCATGTAGTCTTGTCAGTGCTCTGTTTTTATCAATTAATTTTTCATTAAACATATCTACTGATGTCTTTACCATTCCAACTGCATTCATCTTTGCGTTTCTTGTTTGTAACAAGTAAAACTTTCCCTGCTCGATTGTAAACTCTATGTCTTGAGGTTCTTTGTAGTGTTTTTCTAATCTTTCACATGTTTGTGCTAATTGTTCGTATGATTTTGGCATCTCTATTTTCATCTCATCAACTGGTTTTCCAGTTCTGACTCCTGCTACTACGTCTTCTCCTTGTGCATTTACTAGATATTCTCCAAAAAAATGTCTTGTCCCATCTCCTGGATTTCTTGTAAATACTACTCCTGTGGCACTGTCATTTCCCATATTTCCAAATGCCATTGAAACTACATTTACTGCAGTACCGTCTGCGATATCTTTTGTAATGTTGTTTCTCTCTCTGTATACCACTGCTCTTTCTCCCATCCAACTTCCAAACACAGCTTTGATTGCTAGCTCTAATTGCTCAGATGGATCAGAAGGAAATTTCACACCTGTATGCTTTTCACAAATCTTTTTGTATTCTGAAACAACCGTTTTTAGAGATTTTTCATTTAACGCACTGTCTGCTTGAACAGCTTGATTCATCTTTGCATGTTCTAAAACCTCATCAAATTTCTTATCATCAACGCCAAATACTACTTTACCAAATAATTGAACGAATCTCCTGTATGAATCCCATGCAAATCGTGGGTTGTTGCTCTTCTTTGCAAGGCCTTCTACTGTTTCATCATTTAACCCCAAATTCAAAATAGTATCCATCATTCCAGGCATGGATATTGCAGCACCTGATCTTACAGATACAAGTAACGGGTTTTCTTTAGAATTCCATTTCTTTCCTGTTCTCTTTTCAATTTTTGCAATATTCTTTTTTACTTCTGGAATCAGTGTTTTTGGTAATTTTTTGTTATTTGCATAATAATTTTTACAGACTTCGGTAGTAATTGTAAATCCTGGAGGCACAGGCAATTTGAGTCTGGTCATCTCGCAAAGGCCTGCTCCTTTTCCACCTAGGAGTTTCTTGTTTTTTCCGTCTCCTTCGTCATAAAAGTAAACTTGCTTCATTTTTTACCTAGGTTATCAAATCAAAATCAGGGGTTTTTAAAGCATTGCCTTAACATGATGGACTCAACTCTTTTTCCTGAATCCTCAAGTTTAGATAATTTTTTTAGAAAAAGACATTCATATCTACTATGATCCCATAAAAAAAATGTTAATGAATACTGAGGATAAAGGATTATTTGCGGATTTGGCAAACCCTGTCCGCTTGGAGATATTAAAAATTCTTCAAACAGCACCAAGCACGCAATCAAAACTCGCAAGTATTTTAAAAATGACTATTCAAGGACTACAACGACACATAGGCCTTTTATTAAAATCAGGTCTTATAAGAAAAGATGCTGATGGAAATCTCTTGCTTTCATCAGTGGGGATTGCCGCGTTAGAGCAGATTCCTACTTTTTTGTTTCTCTCAACACATCAAAATTATTTCAAAGATCATGATTTTTCAGGCATTCCAAAAAAACTTGTGCAACGACTAGGTGATCTCTATGAATGTGAGTTTATAGACGATACAATGGAAACCTGGCAGAGGGGAAAAGAAATCTGCGAGAACTGTGAAGAGTATCTTGTCGCAGTTACTTTCATGCAACCAATAGAATTCTTTGATAGTGTAAAAATCAAACTGGAAAAAGGAGTGAGATTCAAGCTCGGTTTCCCTGAAAGCCGATTTGTAGCAAAAGGATATTCCCAAAAAAGAGCCGAAGTAGGATGGAATGATGCAATAAAAAATGGCCAAGTTGAGGAATTTTTTGTAAAGAATGTTCCAGTAACAGTACTAGTTACAGAAAAAGAGGCACTATTACTCTTCTCAAACACAAAGACAGGACAGATAGATGGATCATCCGCGTTTTACTCAAAGAATAAATGTTTTAGAAGATGGGGTCTTGACTTGTTCGACTATTATTATCATGAAGTAGAAAGAATAGACACTCCCCCAATACAAGAGGTATGACAGACCGTCTTAATAATAATTTAGCAAAAATCTTTGCATGTCTTTCAAACTCAAAGCGACGACAGATAATTTTTGCAATAAATGATACATCAAATGAGATTTTTACGTACCCATTACAAAATAATCTGATAATAAAAGAACTAAAAAACATGGAAGATCTTGGTTTGGTAAAACAAGAACAAATTGGAATATACCGTCTTACTACAGTAGGAGGTGCAGTAGCTGAGTGTTCCAAGGGATTTGAGTTTTTAGAAAAGAACAAGGATTTTTTTGCAGATCATGGATTTGGAGATGTTCCAAAGAGTCTGGTACAAAACATTGGAAGATTGACAAATTCTCATCTTTACTATGGTCTCCATCTGGTATTTCCAAAATGGTCCAAGATTGTCTCTGAATCACAAGAATTTGTAAACTGTATCTTTTCACAACCGCCAATTTTGATTGCAGACTATATAGGTCCAAAGATTCAGAGTGGATTAAAGATTCGGGTATTATTTGACAAAAGTAGCAAGATTCCTGACTGTAACGAATTTGTTAAAAAGCTGGGATTAAGAGAACATAAAACAAATGAAAATTTTAACAAAAGAATTGCAGAGAATGCCAAGATAAATCTCATAATGTCTGAAAAAGAGGCATGTGTTATTTTTCCAGATAACAATGGAGTTGTAGATCCTCATGGAAATTTTATAAGCTCTGATCCTGACTTTGTATCCTGGTGTGGAGAATTTTTTGAATACAAATGGAATGATTCTGAACCAATAGCCAGACTAAGATAGTTTATTTCTCAAAATACTGTTTTTGTTTACTAGTAATCAGTTTTGTTGATCAATTGTTTTAAGCAAAGCCGTTTTTTACGACCTATTGAAGCAACTTAAGATGATTTCTCAGGATAATGACTCTAGACCCGGCTGTACAGTATGCAAAAAAGAGATAGAGTTTGAGCCATATAGAATAATAAGTCTTGTCGACAAGTCTGGAATTCCATGTGTATTGCATTTTCATTATTTTTCACCCTGTTGGGATTTGAACCAATTTTTCTATGAACATACGGATGACCAAATTATCTCACTTGCATATTCTTGTGCTGAATCAATTTTAGAAAACCCTAGAATAATTAGAAATATGCAGAATAATCTTGATTTGTGGTTATGAATCATATATCTGATTATAGGGTGACATTTTCTGATCAAACTCGAATCCACTGTGTTGGAGTAGTTGATATGGTCAACTCTACAAAAACATCTGCGCAAATTGGACCAAAAAAATCCGCAAGATACTATCAAGTCTTTCTAAACTCTATGTCAGAAATTATTTTCAGAGGTGGCGGCAATGTAATTAAAAATGCTGGAGATTGTCTGTTCTATTACTTTCCTGACTCTGATAACCAAGATAAAATAGGTCTTGCTAACTGCATTAAATGTGGTTTAGCAATGATTAATTCTCAAAATCACATCTCTGAACAACTAGTCAGTGAAGGACTACCTAGCGTTGATTTTAGAGTTAGTGCTGATTATGGTTCTGTCTTACTAATGAAATCAAATTATTCGGAATTCCTTGATATGATAGGTCCGCCATTAAACATGTGTTCAAAAATCAATCATTTAGCAGGAGTGAATCAATTTGTTATTGGAGGAGATCTTTTCCAAATGGTTAGAGAATTCAATGGTTATCAATTTAAAGAAATAACTGACTTTTCTTTAGGTTTCAAGATGTCTTATCCTGTTTATTCAGTATTTGATAAATGAGATCTCATGTTTTTCTGCAATGGCAACAGGTAAAGAATCATAATTCGATGTAGGAATTTTCAATTATAGTTGGCTAATTGTGAAATAGGTTCCAGATTCTATTTTTCTCACCACACTTGATTTTTCAAGTGAAATCTTAAATGCTTAACTTTTTAAAGCATTGCCTTTGAAAACTCTTCAATTACTTTTGTCCAGTTTTTTGCTTTGATTATTCCACTTGCAACCAAAATTCCTTTGGAACCTAACTCTAATGCTTTTGCAACATCTTGTCCTGAAACTATTCCTGCACCACAAAGCAGTTTTGTTTTGTTATTTGCGCTATTTACAGCATCTGCCGATTCTGTAATGAGTTCTGGCCTTTCTTTTGAAACTGCCTTCCCAGATCCAATAAGTTCTGGTGGTTCTATTGCAATATAGTCTGGATTTAATTTTGCATATTTTTTAGCTTCTGCTACATCCTTGACACAAACAACTGAAATCATCTTTAACTCTCTTAATCTTAAAACCAATTCAATGATCTCTTTTTCTGAAATTCTGTGTTCACTGTGATTAATCAAAGAACCCCTGACTTTGGATTTTTTTAGTAATTCTGGAATCATGTATCCCGTAGTGCTTCCTACTTTGAAATTATCTATGTGCTGTGCTAAAATTGGAATTGATCTATTTGATACTAATCCAATCAAGTGCTGTGGAGGTGCAACTGCAATTTTTATTTTGTATTTTTTTGAAATCTTTTCTGCAATCTTTACAAATTCTTTTATTTTGTCTCCTGCAATTTCTTCATAGTTTTTACAATTAATTATGAACATTCTTTCTTTGAAAATTTCTATATCGTATTTAATCCTTGATTGGATGTTTTATTGATTTGTTTTTGATATCTTTTCATATCTTTTTTTCATAGATAATACTATCATCATAAGAAAAATCGCTGCAATATTTGTGCCTATAATGAAGACATCCGAAACTATAATCCCATAAATTAACCACAAAATAGAGCCCCCAGAGATGAAGACCATTAGATATTTTGAAACATCTTTGAGACTCTTTGTTTTGTATCCTTTGATGATTTGTTCTACCCATCCTGATAAAATTAACACTCCCGCAGCTATTCCAAGTATCGTCAGTAAAGTTCCGTCAATTTCCACAATAAATCACTAATTCCAAAAAAATTCGTCTAATCCCGTTTGTTTTGGTTTGCCTAGCATAGTTTGAAAATCCAAATCCATCGACGATGTAATTTGATCCAACGTAGCTTCCATAAACTCCATGTATTTCTTTGAATCTATCTCTTCTTTTTTTGCCATCTCTACTGGCTTTACTCCTGGTTTGTTTAAAATTTTAACATATGATATTTTATCTCCTTTTTTTACCTCTCTGATTGATTCAAGTAATTTTGCAGCTCGTATGTGCTGTGGAACTGTTTTGACATATTCAGATGGCGCTTTGCTGATCATCACATTAAATGTCAAATCTTGCAGAGGTATCTCTTTTGCTTCTACTTTTTTTGCACATGTCGCAATTTTATCTGTAATGTCTTTTTTTGCTCGCTCGAAATCTGCAACCGTCTGAACTTTTGATAACACATCGAGTAATTCATAAAATAATTTTCTGATAAATGGCGGAGTATGTGACTTTTTTCCAGTCAAACCTTTCACATCCACTGTACCTGCTTTGGTTACGCCAAGGTAGTTTTTCTTTCTGTTACTTAATACACAATATCTGTATACTTTGTCAATTTCTAAATCTACCCCGTGATCTTTTTTTGCTTGCTCTATTACATTATGGATTTGATCATCTGTGGGTTTTTTAATAAATAATGAATCTGTATCTCCATAAAGAACTTCAATTCCTATTGCTTCACATTTTTTGATGGTTTCTAAAATTGTGAATCTGCCTATGGCTGTTGTTGCCTCTGCTGCAGGAAGAAAATACAATGGGAAAATCTCAGCACCCATTACCCCATAACTGGCATTTAGGATTACTTTGAGTGCTTGACTGACTACTGTGTATTGCTGTCTTTGTTCCTCTGTAAGTGTCTCTTTTTTTGAGAGGCTTTTGTAGTAATTTACCCTCAAATCTCGTAGTGACCCGATAATTATCGCTGTTAGTCCGTTTCTTTTTGTGCATGCCCAATGATTTGTTTGTGGTATGGTATTTTTCTTACATTCATCATGAGAGCATCTTACTGTTTCATATGATATGTTTCTCACCTTGATGATACTTGGGTATAGACTTGCAAAATCCATTACAACCACATCAAAATGAATCCCTTCTTTTGGATCTATAACTAGGCCTCCTCGGTATTTTTTATCTTTGATTACTGCATCTGATGATACGCCTTCTGATCTTCTCTCTAATTCTTCTCTTTTTGGAATCAATGCATTTCTTTGTCTGTGTTCATAATACAGTAAACTCCTAATCCACTGTGATACTCCCATCCTTGCAATATCATCAATTGGCATTCTTCCAATTCTAGCAATAATTACAAGCAAATCCATCAAAAGATCTTTGTTGAAACTTGTAAGTTCGTATGTTAACAGTGCATCATTGTAACAATAGTTTGCAATTTGATATAGGCTGAGCTGATCAAATTCTAAACCATAATCTATTTTTTCTTTGTTTAAGAGAGCCTTTGAGACACTGTTTAATGAAAAATCCGTATACTTTTGACTAAATGCGTAAATCTGAAATGAACGATTTGAAAGTGTTCTATACAAATCAAGATGTACGCCATGTTTTAGTGTTGCAGAATCCTTCATCATGTATAGTGGATTGTTTTCATTTTTTATTCCAAGTCTTTCTGCTCTGTTAAACAAATATGGTAAATCAAACTCGTCTCCGTTATATGTTACCACAAAAGGAAATTCTTCAATTATTTTAAACGCATCTAAAATCATATCTTTTTCTTTATTCTGATCATAAAATACAATCTTGATGTTCTGATCAAGTTCATTTGTTCCTTCATCTGTGCCTTCTGTTCTTAGCACAAAAATTTGATCAAAACCGTCTGTTCCCTTTAGTCCGATGGCGGTGACTTTTTTTTCTGCAATCTTTGGATCTGGAATTCTTCCAATTTCTGCCTCAACTTCTATGTCTACGCTTAATCTTTTGATTCGGGGGATTGGTTGATTCAGTAAATCTGCCCAGTCTGAAATTAATTCTTTGAACTCTTTTGGATCGACTGTGTTTTCACTATCTACTTTATCCCATAGTAGACTTTTTAGAGCAAGTTTGACCTCACTTGATATTTCTAAATTATGTGGTTTTATTTCACCATCTATCACTTCATAATATTTTCCAACAATTAATGATCTGTCATAAAGATAATTCTCATAATATTTGATATCTGATTCCCATGTCTCAATTATGTTTCTGATGCTTTTGTCTCCAGTGGTTCCTCCAATTGTAAGTGGATCTGCTACTGTTATTTTTGACATGTTGATTTCTTCATCTTTTATCAAATCATGGCGTTTCACTGTTTTAATTTCTAAAATGTCATCTCTTTCTTGCAGAAAGTCCAATTCATCTGGAGTTAATCTGGAGTAGCAGTATGGCTTATGTCCTGTTTCATCATGCCATAAAATTAATTTCTGTGATATCGGTTCATAGAACTTTAACACCGCAGTTTTTGTTATGTTGTCATATGTTGCAGACACTAACATTGATGGAGGCATTGACGTAATCTTTTCTGTTTCTTTAACGTTAATCTGCATATGATCACTTAGATGACGTTTTCATATTTGCTAACTAATTCTTTTGCCCATTTGGTAATTCTGCTTTTATCCAGTTGAACAACTTCAACACCTGCCTCTTTTAATAATTCGAAATCTGTTTCTGGATAAGAATCAAGACAGACAAATTTTCTAATCCCAATTGTAATTGCCATCTTTGTGCATTCTAAACATGGAACAAATGTTGTGTACAGTACGGCCCCTGCAATTCCAGCTTCAATTCCTAAAATTGCACAGTGCATTATGGCATTAGCTTCTGCATGATTGCAAAGACATCTGTCCAACGATGCTCCCGATTCTATCTTTCCCTCCATTCTTAGTTGACATCGCTTACATCCTCCGTCAAAACAGTTTTTGATTCCTGGGGGTGTTCCGTTGTATCCTGTTGCCAACTGTCTGTTCTTACGTACAATTACTGCACCTACCTGTCTAGTTATACAATTTGAGCGAAGCTTGGCCAACTCTGCTTGAAGCATAAAATATTCATCCCAATTAGGTCTCTCAAAAGACTTGCTCACACAAATCATGCCTGTTTGTTCAATATATTGATTCATGAAATCTCTTAATTATTTTGCCCAGAATTGTCAAAATAACCCAAAACTATCTTTTTTGTGTAATATCTTAGACCCCTCTAATTATGATCTTGTTTTATGACGTGAAATAGAATTTCATGCAACAGAATTGGAATAACCCACAATCAAAAGGAATATCTGAGCATCTTCATGGACTTAAAAAAGAAGCACCATTAAAACCACGAATCCAAAATTCTCTTGTACAATTGAATAAAACCGTATCATCTCTTGATTACAAAGTAAAAAGTTTAGACGACAAAGACACAAAATTATTTAACAGAATTGTGTTGGCAAAAAAGAATCATGATTCAACAACTGGAAAAGTACTTGCAAACGAATTAGTAGAATTAAGAAAAAATAAAAAAATTCTAAACACCATGAAAATGTCATTAGAACAAGTTAATCTCCGACTATCAACAGTTTCAGATTTGGGTGACGCAATGGTTTCACTACGACCAATTCTTGCAACTATGAATGCATTAAAACCATCTTTAGGAAGAATCATGCCTGAAGTAAGCCGTGAATTTGAATCCCTATTTGGTATTCTAAATGAATCAATATCTGGTTCATTTGAAGGAAGCTTTGAATCTGATGGTGTATCCAATGAAGAAACTGAAAGTATACTAAGAGAGGCAGCTGCAGTAGCTGGAAATCGTATTGGTGATAAATTTCCATCAACCCCAAGTGGAATCTCCTCATCAAACTCTATCGGGCTAGAATAATCAAATAACACCTACTTAGAATCAATTTTTAAATCTAATCCCATCAAAGTATGATATAGTTGGTATAATTTCTTCTACTCTCTTATTAATGAGCAGGCATTGTATTCTGGTAGGTTAAGGTATTGTCATGTCAAAATTAGCTCCACTTCCACCTGCGCCTGTCTTGATGATCTGTTTTGGTCATTGTGGTATTGGACTTGGAGCTGAATCATATCGTAGATTGTTGCTAGATGTTGGTGCAGACCCTCTAAAACCAACACTGAACCCAAAAGACGAATCACGTGTTCTAAAAAGATACGGCAGTACAATTCTAAGATTCTCACCTTCTTATGGTGCTGGAGATATTCCGCTTATCCCAAGAGCTCTACTTGTTGACTTGGATCCAAGGGCCGCTAATCTTATTTTGCAATCATATCCTGATCTTTTTGCCCTACGTGATCAACATGTAATTCATGGCGCGGGAGGGGCTGCAAGAAACTGGGCAGAAGGAAAAACGAGGTTTTTAGAAGAGATGAGGAGCAAAGTTGATATCAAAAAACAACTATCTGCAATTTCTCCAGAACCCGTAAGGGGGTATGTAGTTCCGTTTGCCATGGGCGGTGGAACAGGAAGCTCTTTTTCAAGTGCATTCATAGAATACATAAAAAACGATACAAAAGAACATGCCACTATTGCAACTTTTGGATTACTCCCTGAATTTGGTTGGGATCCAGTAATTTTTGAGGCAGCCGCAATTAATATTGTAATGAATTTAGAATACCAAATAAAATATAGTGATTGTTCTATTTTAATTTCAAATAAGGCATTAAGACAACTTGCACATCAACACGAAAAGAAATTACAAAAAATTCCTTCTATAATAGATGACCTACCAAAAGAACATGAAGTGGGATGGAAAGATTACAAAGGAATGAACTTGATAGCTGCAAACACTATTTCGATGTTTATTTCATCATTTGCAAGAGAAACTGAATGGGACATGTCTAATTATCGTACATGGCTTGCAACAAAAAAACCAAAATTTGCAGTTCCTTGGATTATGCCTGTCAGTCCATCTGAAAGTCAATGGGGGAAAGACATGTTGACATCAACAAAAAATAACACAATGGAAGATGTTCTAAATAAAATTGGCAAGAAAGAAGATGCGTTGCTCTTTGACATTGATGAAAATGACATTAGAAACAATGGTGGCTCTCGTGACTCTTGTTGTATTTTAGTTAAAGTGAAAGGAGAATTTGATATCAGAGAACGAGAGGCAATTAAAAGAATCATCAAAGACAAATTCAACATTGAAGAATCTAGGATGATCTTTGTAAAAATACCAATAATGGAAGGAGAACAAGCAAGCATAGCTGTTCTTGTAAACACTAAGGCAATCGGACCCAAAATTCTAGAGATTGCAAAGGAGGCAGAAGAAGCATGGGATGGATATAAAGATGAATATAGTCGATGGGGACTTTCAACTGAAGAATTTAAACAGGGCCTGATGGACGTAGTCCATCAATTCAGTTAAAGATATGTCTGATTTTGAGTCTCTTGAAAATATTGCAATTAAAATCAAGGAAAATAGATCAAAATTACATGATATTGAAGATTCTTTATCTGATGTGAATGTTCAGCTACATGAAATTCCTTTAAAACGTGCTACTGAGTCAACTTTTGCAAAAATGATTGGTGTGGGATATGACGATAAACTATCCGAACTTGAAAAAACAAAAGAACAACTAGAAAAAGCAAAAAATGACCTTAAATCTTCCATTTCTAAAGATATTGCCACTTTTATCTCTGATGTGAGTTCCCCAAATTTGATTATCCCTCTTGATAACAATCCGAAAATAATTGATGGAAAGATCGTTTACAAATACAGAAACGACTCCCAATTCAAAAATGTTTTTGATATTTTGTGTGAGATGTTGGGTCTGAGTTTTCCACTTGTTGTTAAAGATGTTATGTTGTCTCCTACCGAGATTGTAATAGCTGTAAAAGATGAGTTTGAAGCAAAACAAAAATTCATCAACAGTCTCCATGAAATCCAAAATACATTACTAATAAAAAAAAAATAGTCTGAACTTTTTAGATCATCAAAAACACGAAAATAAAGATGGAAATACTATGTTGTGTATGATCTGGTATGACAAATCAGCTCTACTGTGAAGTGTGTCATAAACTCAAGTATACTAGATCGGATAAACAAAAAAAATGTGAATGCAAAGATGTTGTATAGATCATATCTTGAAGTAGCAAGGTATAATAATTCAATGAATAGTTTGAAAAAAGTAATGCAAAGTTCAAAAAATTATTTAATTGCCATTTTAGCATTCTCGTTAATTTTAATTAGTTTTGATTCTGCATTTGCACAAGAAAGTTTTCTTGAAGGAATCTATGTTCCAACAACTGATGCATTAAAAGAATTTGCAATAAGTGTTGCAGAAAGCCTCCCAAAGATTATCGCAGCTACTATTTTGCTTATAATAGGTTTCATAGCTGGTAAAATAGTAGGCAGAGTTACAACTAAAGCTGCAACAAACATCCTCCAAAAAACTAGTCAGAAAAACCAAGAACTCCATGTTGTAGAAGGAGTATATGGTAAATTTAACTCGGTAAAACTAATTTCAGCTACAATTCGTTGGTTTGTTTATTTGTTTTTCATAGTAGCAGCAGTCAATGCATTACAATTTGAGCAGCTTTCATTTGCCCTTACAAGCCTATGGTTCTGGGTTCCTAACCTCCTGGCATTCGTACTAATCATTGTAATCGGTTCTATCGTTGTTAACTTTGTCAGCAAATGGATTGAGCATCAATTAATAGATCATCAGATTGGAAGTCCACGAATTGTAATATCTATAATCAAGGCAGTTATTTACGGCATAGTCTTTGCCATAGGCTTCACACAACTAGGCGTTGGTGAGACAATCATCCCAATTCTAGTATCTGCCTTTGCATGGAGCATTGCAGTTGCCATAGGCGCATCAATTGCAGTAGGATTAGGATTTACATTAAAGGACTTACTACCTGCATCAATATTGGGTGCATCTACTCAACGCTCTATTCTTAAAGTGGGACAAAAAGTCAAAATTGGCGATGTTACCGGAACCGTTACTGCATCACATTTGCTTCATGTAATTGTAACAAATGACAGAAATGAAAGTATTGTAATTCCAACAAAAACATTGATGAATCAATCAATCACAATTTATAACTAAATTTTTTTACCACGATCAAATTATCCTCTTGCTAATACTCTAGAAAAATTAAAATATCAAAAACTCAATTAAGGTGATGTCTAGCAACATATCTGTTGCGAGAAATATCTGAACCAAGACATCTTGAACCACATCTTAAGGAATCCAGCGCAATACGCGATTTCGTTTTTGGATTCGGTGATGGGATAAATACCTCACTAGGTATTGCTGCTGGCGTTGGTGCAGCTGATGTGTCATCTAACCTCATAATTCTTGCTGCACTAGTTGGAATGTTTACTGGAGCAAAAGCAATGGCTGTTCAAAACTATCTTGCAGTAAAAACACAAAGACAATTATTGACATCAGAAATCAAACGTGAAAAATGGGAAATTGAGCATAAACCAGATGACGAAAGAAAAGAAATAGAAGACATCTACAAAGCTAAGGGTTTTTCGGGAAAAGAACTTGAAATGATTGTAAACAAAATAACTTCTGATAAGAAAGTATGGCTTGATACGATGCTTACAGAAGAACTAAATTTGAATTTAGATATTGCAGGAAGCCCTCTAAAAAGTGCTCTACGAATGTTTGTTTCTTTTCTAATTGGTGGAATGTTGCCTATACTACCATTTTTTTTCCTATCTGGGTTGGATGCACTTTTTGTTGCAATCGGAATTAGCATTTCAACGTCCTTTACTGTCGGCGTGATTAAATCAAAAATGGCAAATACAAACAAAATAATTGGAGGTTTGGAAATGGCAGGACTTGGCACTGGCATAGCCCTGATTGGATATGGCATTGGCAGTGAATTATCTAATTTAGGAATAATTAGTATCTAGTTATTAAGATAGTATTTAGCATATGCTGATCAATACTATGAATAATTTCTACGCGGTTGTTATATTCAAAAATACCACTCTATGAATTATGAAATCATGGAAATGTTATAGATGCGACCTTACATTCAAGCAAGAACTACATGCCCACATACATCAGGATATCACAAATCATCCATTTAATCAGATTGGAGTTTAGATTCTGGCATTTACAACACCTCTTGTTTGCATTGAGAATGTAGTTGCAACTGCAAACATTGATCAAAATTTGGATTTAAATGAAATTAAAAGAAAATTTCCTAACATCAGTTATAACCCACAAGAATTCCCTGGGGCTGTCTTTAAGCTAGATTTGCCAAAGACTACCACATTGATTTTTAGAACTGGTAACATGGTGTGCACCGGTGCAAAATCTGAAAAACATGCCCATACTGCAATAAATAACGTAGTGAAACAACTACGCTCCAAAAACATCAAAATCAAAAATAATGCTGATATTCTAATTCAAAATGTAGTGACTGCCGTAAACCTTGGAGGTAAAATTCTCATTGAAGATGCCGCCCGAACTCTTCCCAGAAGCATGTATGAACCAGATCAGTTTCCAGGTTTGATTCATAGACAACTCAATCCCAAAACAGTGATGTTGCTTTTTGCATCAGGCAAATTGATCTGTACTGGAGGTAAATCGTCTGAACAAGCATTTCAGGCAATTCATCAGATTCATTCTGCACTAGAAGAAAAAAAATTAATTTTATATAACTAATATCTCATTTTTTCTAAAATCTGGGTTGTTTCAAAACATAGATCAAAAGATCATCGTCGATTTGTATAGGATAATTAATATACAAACAGTTTCTGATAAATAAAGTGCTCAAGATTGCATTGCTGGTCTTAATTGCAATATCTGTCCCAATCTATGTTTTTGCAGAACCGATGATAGAATTGAGCAGTTCTCAAACTGAAATACAGTCTTTGGAATCTGTGTTGATTGTTGGCAAGATTACCGGCGTTTCTGTTTTCAAACCTGTCACACTGACCGTTATTTCTCCTGATGGAGAAGTCATCTATGCCCCGGAATTACCATTTGATAATGACGGTGTCTTCAAGCGATTGATTCATCCACCACTTCCAAGTTTCAAGGATGGCACATACACTGTAATTGCAAGTCATGAAGATACAGACAAGACTACACAAATACAATTTACAGTAATTGGCTCAACTGTATCCCCAAAAGGCTCTCCAGCCAAATCTCCAGAACCTGAAATAATTGAGAAATCAAGTGCTATCACTCTCTCAACTGAAACAACCTTCGGTGACAATAAAATCGTCGTAACTGGAAATACAATCAGTTCTACAACAGACATTACATTTACCGTAACTTCACCTAATGGAAACTTGATTTCAATTGCCCAAGTCACACCAGGTACAAATGGTGAGTTTTCAACAGAAATCATCTCTGGTGGACCAATGTGGAAAGAGAATGGATTTTACACTATTACTGCAAATCAGGGTCTTTCATCAGAACATAAACAGTCTGTACAAGTTGAGATAGACAATGGTGTAGTTGTACCAGAATTTGGCTCAATCGCAGTAATGATCTTGGTTGTAGCAATAATATCTATAATTGCAGTCTCTGTAAAATCCAGACTAAGCATTATTCCAAGATGCTAGATTGTAATTAATTTTTTAATTCTGTCTATTTCTATGTGTTTGTTTTATATTTTGACTAGAAACAACTATGGACATTTATTTTAGATAATTCGATGAGACAGTCTATGTTTCAAATAAATTGTAAACATCACCAGTGATGACAATATTATGCTTACTGCTATTGCAAATGCTGCTGAATAACTTATGGCGTTTGCAACATAACCTGCAGTTAAAGCTCCTAAGAATATTCCTACTCCTGTCATGAAACTATTCACCCCAAGATATGTCCCTTCAAAACCTTTAGGAATTGATTTGAAAAGAATTATTGAATTTGAAACACTGAAAATAGAAAATGCTGAAACCATCAAACATGATGAAATCATTGCCATTAAAAGTGAATTCGTTCCTGTCATAGTAGGAATTAATGATGCGGCTATGATAATTCCTAGAACCCTTGGTAAATACGATATCTGTGTTGCGCGCTCTTCTGTTAGAAGTGAAATCAAACGTGGAACAAAGAAAAATATTGTAAATAACACCATTGTCTGAACCATGTACACTAGAAAAACCTCTGAATTTGTAAAATTGAATTTTTTTAGAAATGGTATGAATGCTGTAAAGAAAATATTACTTCCAAAATAAAATAAGAAATTTGTAAGAAATAGTAT
>Ga0209321_10000279_pt1 | contig 32130 bp, 41 predicted proteins | sample Rifsed16ft4_FD_184012 | JGI IMG/M metagenome (GOLD analysis project Ga0209321, IMG submission 184012) | Soil microbial communities from Rifle, Colorado, USA - sediment 16ft 4 - CSP-I_5_4 (version 2) | ecosystem: Environmental > Terrestrial > Deep subsurface > Rock core/Sediment | place: Rifle...
GTTAGTCTCCCTTTTTCTTGCGACTCGACGACTGCTTGGTGGTCTTCTTCTTGGGCTTGGCGCCGCCTTTGGCAGCCTTCTTCTTCGAGCTCGCTCCCTTGGCCCTTTTCTCTCTGGAGGTTGGCCCTTCGGCGGCGGAAGCCTCTTCCTCGCCGGGGAGCTCAGGCTCTTCCGGCGGTTTCGCCTTGCCTTCGGCCTTCTTCTTGGAGTCCTTCTTGGCCTGGTGCTCCTTCGCGGGGGTGAAGGCGAAGTCGACCAGCTCGATATAGGCCATGGGAGCGCCATCTCCTTGGCGGGGAGCGAGCTTCAGGATGCGCGTGTACCCTCCCGGGCGATCGGCGAAACGCGCCGACAAGTCCCTGAAAAGCTTGGCCACCGCTTCTTTGTGCGCCATGATGCTGAGCGCTCGGCGACGGGCATGAAGCGAGTCTTTCTTGCTGAGCGTGATCAACCTCTCCGCAAAGGGTCTGAGCTCCTTGGCCTTGGCCAACGTCGTGCGGATGCGCTCGTGGATGAACAGCGACGCCGCCAGGTTGCGGAGCAGACTCATCCGGTGCTCGGTGGTCCGGCCCAGTTTGCGGTGCGCGACCCGATGCCTCATCGACCTATTCCACTCTCATCCCCAACGAAAGCCCCATCGAGCTCAAGATCTCCTTGATCTCGTTGAGTGACTTGCGCCCGAAGTTCTTGGTCTTGAGCATTTCCGCCTCGGTCTTCTGAACGAGCTCGGCGATGGTCTGGATGTTGGCGTTTTTCAAGCAGTTATAGGAACGAACGGAAAGCTCCAACTCGTCCACGCTGCGATTGAGATTCTCGTTCAGATTGTCGCGCTCGCGGTCGACCATCACCTCGTCGACCGGGGTCTCCTCCTCGAAGTTCACGAAGATGGTCAGGTGATCCTTGAGCAGCTTGGCCGCCAGGCCGATGGCTTCCGCCGGCGAGATGCAACCATTCGTCCAAACGTCGAGCGTCAGCTTGTCATAGTCAGTGGCCTGGCCGACGCGGGCCGCTTCCACAAGGTAGTTGACCTTCTTGACCGGTGAATGGACCGCGTCGAGCGGGATATAACCAATCGAGAGGTCCTCATCGAAATTCTTGTCCGCCGCAACGTAGCCACGCCCGTTTTTGAGGCGCATCTCGATGTTGAGTTGAGCTCCCGCGGCCAAATTAGCGATGGAAATCTCCGGGTCCAGAATCTCCACCTCGGAGTCCACCTCGATGTCCTTCGCCTTGACCTCGCCTTCGCCGGAGGCCTTGAGATAAACGGTCTTGGGGCCGGCTGTATGCAGCTTAAAGGGCACCTGTTTCAGATTCAAAACAATGCCGGTGGTATCCTCCAAGGCGCCCGGAATCGGCGAGAACTCGTGCAACACCCCCTCGATCTTGACCGCGGTAATCGCCGCTCCCTCGATGGAGGACAATAGGACTCGACGAAGGGCGTTACCCACCGTCGTTCCGAAACCCCGTTCGAAAGGCTGGGAGTAGAAACGACCATAACGATCGGTCGAGATCTCGCGATCTGCTTCAAGCCGCTTGGGCTTCTGAAATCCCTTCCAAAGCATTCTGTAAATCCTCCTCTGAACTACTTCGAGTAAAGTTCGACGACCAACTGCTCCTGCACCGGCAAGCCGAAGTCCTGTCGGGTGGGTAGCGAAATCACCTTCCCAGAAGTCTGATCCCCTCCCATTTCCAGCCAAGGAGGCGTACCCCTGCTCTTCGCCGCTTCCAAGGACCGCTGGAAATGCGGGTTCTTGGTGTACTTCGAGCTCATCGTGAAGACCTCTCCAGTCCGCAGGATGTATGAGGGGATGTTCACCCGACGCTCACCGACCCGCACATGACCATGGCGGACCAGCAATCGAGCCTGGGCACGGGAGCTTGCGAATCCCAGGCGATAAACGGCGTTGTCCAGTCGCCGCTCCAGGAGTTGCAGCAGGGTTTCTCCAGTGATCCCTCGCTGGCGCTCGGCGCGCTCGAAGTAGTTGCGAAACTGTTTCTCGAGCAAGCCGAATATCCTTTTCACCTTCTGCTTTTCTCTGAGCTGCAGCCCGTAACCCTGGATTCTCGCTCGACGGCTCTTTCCGTGTTGACCGGGGGCGAAGTTGCGCTTCTCGATGGCACACTTGTCGGTAAAACAACGTTCGCCTTTGAGGAAGAGCTTCATGCCTTCCCGCCGGCAAAGTCTGCAAACCGGGCCTCGATACCTTGCCAAGAGACTACCTCCCTATTATCGCGTTTCGTACACGGTGGCTAACGAATCCTCAAACCCTGCGTCTTTTGGGAGGGCGGCATCCGTTATGAGGTATGGGAGTCACGTCGCGAATCGACCGCACCTCGATTCCGGCCGCCTGCAGAGCGCGTATCGCAGACTCGCGCCCCGATCCGGGCCCCTTGACCCGGACGTCCAGCTGTTTACACCCGAGCGAGCGGGCCGCGTTGCCCGCCGCCTGAGCCGCCTGCTGAGCGGCAAAAGGCGTGCCCTTGCGGGAGCCTTTGAACCCCAGGGACCCGGCACTCGACCAAACCACCAGATTCCCCTCCTGGTCGGTAATGGTCAGCAGCGTATTGTTGAAGCTTGCCCGGATATAGACGATTCCGTGGTAGAGCGTCTTCTTTTCTTTTTTCTTGACGGCTTTCCGCTTGGGCTTTTTGTCCGTCGCTTCTTTTTTTGCCATCCAGCAACTACCTCGTCTTCCTCATGATGCCCCTACGGGGCCCTCTCCGCGTCCTGGCGTTGGTGTGAGTACGTTGCCCTCGAACCGGTAGGCCCCGGCGATGACGGAAGCCCCGATAGGAGCCGATGTCCATGAGCCGCTTGATATTCATGGAGATCTCCTGGCGCAGATCTCCCTCCACCCCACCGGCGGCGTCGATCACCTTGCTGATCCGGCTGACTTCCTCTTCGGATAGATCTTTGACCCTGACATCGGGGTTGATCCCGGCCTCATTGAGAATTCGTTTGGATCGAGTCGGCCCTATACCATAGATATAGGTCAGCCCGATCTCGATGCGCTTGCCATGCGGTAAGTCCACTCCGGCGATTCGTGCCACGCCTCGTTTCTCCTATCCTTGACGCTGTTTGTGTTTCGGATTGGTGCAAATGACGAGCACCACCCGTTGGCGGCGAACTATCTTGCACTTCGCGCACATTCGTTTGACGGAAGAACGAACTTTCATTCTTTTCCAGTCCTTTTCCTTGCAACTCCTCTACTTATACCGATAGACGATTCTGCCTCGGGTCAGATCGTATGGAGAGAGCTCCACCAGAACCTTGTCTCCCGGCAGTATGCGGATGAAATGCCTTCTCATCTTGCCAGACACATGAGCCAGGACCTTATGCTTGTTCTCGAGCTCCACCCGAAACATGGCGTTGGGCAGTGGCTCCAGCACGGTCGCCACCACCTCAATGGCCTCCTCCTTAGACACCGTTACCACCTGATGGGTGGGGTCGGCTCAGGATCCAGGGACCATTCTCGGTGACCGCGACGGAACGCTCGAAATGCGCCGAATAGCTGCCGTCCATGGTCACCACCGTCCAGTTGTCCGACAAGGTCTTCACGAAGTGTGCGCCTACGTTCACCATCGGCTCGATGGCCAAAGCCATACCGGGAAGTAATCGGGGCCCCTTTCCCGGCTCTCCGTAATTGGGCACCTGGGGATCTTCGTGCAAGGCGGTGCCGATTCCGTGACCCACGAAGTCTCGAACCACCGAAAAACCCTGGCTCTCGACGTAACTCTGTACGGCGTGGCCGATATCGGACACGCGATTACCGACCTTCACGGCTTCGATTCCCTTGTCGAGCGCCGTCTCGGTGACTTCCAGCAATCTCCTGAGAGACTCCGAGACCTCGCCCACCGCCACGGTAATCGCACCGTCCCCGTAGAAACCCTCCACCACCGAACCGAGATCCAGACTCACCACATCACCCTCGCGAATGACTCTCTTCGGCGAGGGGATACCATGCACCACCTCGTCGTTGATGGACACACAAAGCGTTGCCGGAAAGCCACGGTAACCCTTGAAAGCCGGTTCCGCACCGGCCTGCCGGATACTCCGCTCCGCCATGCGATCCAGGTCCGCGGTCGTCATACCGGGCTCCAGCGACTGGCTCAGATCCTCTAAGACATTCGCCACCAACACGTTAGCCTGATGCATCTTCTCGAGCTCGGCCTCGGAGCGACGGACAATCATGCCTTCCTTCTCCCCTCCGCCCTTTGCCCGACGAGCGCCGAAAGCCGTTCGAAGACCTCTTGCGGCGTTCCTTGTCCATCGATATTCGTCACGCGGTTCCCATAATAGTCGAGCAGGGGCCGCGTCTGCCGGTCATAGACCGCCAAGCGCTGGCGTACCGTGCCCTCCTCGTCGTCGGCTCGCTGGACCAGCATCCGCCCACAGGCATCACATACGTCGGGCTCTTGCGGAGGCTGTCCATGCACGTTGAAGACCGCCTTGCAATTGGGACAGCTCCTCCTCCCCGAGATACGCTTCACTAGCTCCTCCCGGTCCACGTCGATGTTGGCTATCACCACCGGTGGCTCCGACCGCTCGTTCAATAGCCGATCGAGTGCGCTTGCCTGAGGGAGCGTGCGAGGATAGCCATCCAGTATATAGCCACGCAGGGCATCGGGTTGGGCCAATCGCTCTCGGATGATGCCCAGCATGATCTCGTCACTGACCAACTCCCCAGCCTCCATGATCTTCTTTCCCTCCAGACCGAGCGGAGTCCCTTCGGCGACCGCTTGGCGAAGGATGTCGCCGGTGGATATGTGAGGCACTTCCAACTCTTCCGATAGTCTTTCCGCTTGCGTTCCCTTGCCCGCCCCGGGAGGTCCCAACAGGATGAGCCTCATCACGGTCTATCTCCAGACAATCCCGACAAAGGCACAGGACTAGCCTCGCCTTCCGCGGATGCGCCCTCGCTTCATGAAGCCGTCGTAGTGGCGCATGATGAGCTGACTCTCGATCTGTTGTACCGTGTCCATGGCAACTCCCACCACAATCAGCAGCGATGTACCACCAAAATAGAAGGTGACGTTCAGCCCTTCGGTGATGAAAGTGGGCAGGAGCGAATCCAGGAAAGGACCGATCACCGGTATGGGGGCCACTTTGAACCCCGCCAGCAAGAATTCTGGCAAAACCGCCACCGCGGCGAGATAGAGCGCACCTCCCAGGGTCAAGCGCGCCAGAATCGAATCAATGTACTCGGCGGTCCGTTTCCCCGGTCGAATTCCCGGAACATACCCGCCGTATTTTCGCATGTTGTCGGCCACGTCGTTGGGGTTGAAAATGATGCCAGTGTAGAAGTAACAAAAGAAAATAATGGCCGCCACATACAGAAGCGTGTATAGCGGCATCCCCCACGCCAGTTGCTGGGCGATGTTGGTCGCCCACTGGCTGGCCGGGAACAATGAGGCGAAGGTTTGCGGCAAGGCGATGATGGAGCTGGCGAAGATCACAGGAATGACACCCCCGGTGTTGACCCGAAGCGGCAAATGAGTCGACTGACCTTGGTACATTCTTCGCCCCACCACCCGCTTGGCGTATTGAACCGGGATGCGTCTCTGGCCCCGCTCGACGAACACGATGGCACCCACCACCAGAACCATGAAGGCGGTGAGGAGCAAGACCACCAGGATCGACTGCTGCCCGGTCTGCAGGTTGCGGAAGGTGGTGACAATCGCCGAGGGGAACCCGACGACGATCCCCGCAAAAATCAACAAGGACATACCGTTACCGACGCCACGCTCGGTAATCTGTTCTCCCAGCCACATGATGAAGACCGTGCCGGCGGTGAGCGTCAGCACGGTCATGAGCGTGAAGCCAAAACCGGGATTGTTCACCAATGTGATCCCGCCGGTCAGCGAGGTCTTCTGGAGGAACGCCGCAATACCGGCCGACTGAACGACGCTCAACAGCACCGTCCCATAACGCGTGTACTGCGTGATCTTTCGCCGGCCCAACTCACCCTCCTTGGATAGTTTCTCCAGGTAGGGCCAGACCACCGTCAGAAGCTGCAGAATGATGGAAGCGCTGATGTAGGGCATGATCCCCAGGGCAAACACCGTTACCTTGGAGAGATTGCCCCCGGAGAACATGTCGACGAAGCCGAACCAGGTGGCGCGGTTCTCCTCGAAGAACTGCGTGAGAGCCCGCGCGTCGACGCCGGGAGTGGGAACATGATTGCCCAGGCGATAAACGGCCAACATCGCCAGAGTAAACAGGACCCGACTCCGCAAATCGGGGATGCGGAAGATGTTCTTCAGGCTCTCGATCACGAGGGCAAAACCTCCACCCTACCCCCCGCCGACTCGATCTTGGCCCGCGCCCCGCGACTGAATTTGTGGGCTTGCACCACCAGTTTCTTCTTCAGCTCACCGTCACCCAGGACCTTGAGCCGACCGCGCAACTTCGCGACGAGTCCACTGGCCACCAGTAGCTCAGGAGTCACCACAGTTTCTTCCGGAAACCGCTCCAACTCACCGACGTTCACGTTGGCAACTTCCTTGGCGAACTTGTTCGTGAAGCCGCGCTTAGGAATTCGCCGGATGAGGGGCATCTGGCCACCCTCGAATCCGTAACGCAAAGAATAGCCGGAGCGGGACTTGGCACCCTTGGAGCCCCGACCCGCGGTCTTACCGGTGCCCGAGCCGGGTCCCCGACCAACGCGTTTCCTCGACTTCACCGCTCCCCGAGCCGGTTTCAATGATTCCAATCCCATCGCCGACCCCTCTAGGAAAGAATGTGGACCAGGTGGGGCACTTTGGCCACCATCCCGCGGATTTCCCTGGTGTCTTGCCGCTCGACGGTCTGGTTGAGACGCCTTAGCCCCAGCCCCGCCACCACCGCTCGTTGATGCAGAGTGCTCCCGATCAGGCTCCGCACCAGCTGGATCCGGATGGCGCCAGAGGGCTTGGGGGAGTGCGAAGCCGCACCCGCTAATGCCTTCGCCGTGGGTGCGACACTCTCACCAGGCGCCACAAGATTCGCAGGCTTGGCAGGCTTGGCGGGCTTGGCAGACTTCGCAGGCTTCGCAGGGGCTCTGGTCGCCTGGCTGGCGGTCTTCTTCCCGGAGGCCTTCTTGGTGGTCGCCTTGGGCTTGCGGCCCGACGATTTCTTGCTCGATTCCGCCATCGCCTACCTCATCACCTCGGAAGGCTCCTTACCTCGTAACCGCGCCACCGCCGCCGGATCACGGAGCTGAGTGAGTCCTTCCAGCGTGGCCTTGACCACGTTGTGCGGGTTCGCCGTTCCCAGGGACTTGGTCAGGATATCTTTGATTCCAGCCGACTCGACCACCGCACGTACCGCCCCCCCCGCGATCACGCCGGTTCCTTCGGGAGCGGGCTTTAACAAGACCCGCCCCGCCCCGAAACGTCCGGTCACGGCATGCGGAATCGTCGACCCCGCCAGCGGCACCCGCACTAGGTTCTTCTTGGCGATTTCGATCCCCTTACGAATCGCCGAGGGAACTTCTTTGGCCTTCCCCATTCCGTAGCCCACGTGCCCGGCTCCATCTCCCACCACCACCAAGGCGCTGAAGGAAAGGTTCTTCCCGCCCTTGACGACCTTGGTGACACGGTTGATGTTGACAACCTGGTCCTTGAGTTCCAGCGATCCCGCATCGATCTTTGGTCTACGTAACTGCATGAAGCTCCTTAGCCCTCTAGAACTTGAGCCCGCCTTCGCGTGCCGCTTCTGCCAACGTCTTCACTCTCCCGTGATACTTGAAGCCGTTGCGATCGAAAACCACTCGCTCGATGCCTTTGTCAATGCTCCGACGGGCGATGAGGGTTCCCAGCTCCGTTGCCGCTTGCCGGTTCTTGCCTTGCTTAGCGGGAAAATCCTTTTCCAAGCTGCTGGCGCTGACTAGAGTGCGACCCGCCGAATCGTCGACCACCTGTGCGTAGATATGCTTCAGGCTGCGATAGACGCAAAGACGCGGACGCTCCGCGGTACCGAAGACCTTGCTGCGGATCCGATATTTGATCCGCCGCCGGTAGTCCTCTTTTGTTCGAACTCTCATGGTCTATGTCGCCGCCCCGGTCTTGCCCGCCTTCTTCTTGAGCTGCTCGCCCACGTAGCGCACACCCTTCTGCTTGTAGGGATCTGGCTTCCTGAGGGCGCGGATGCTAGCTGCGATCTGGCCCACCTGTTGCTTGTCGGGGCCGGAGACGGTGATGCGAGTCTGCTTCTCGACATCGATGGCGATGCCGGGCGGGATGGGAAATTCGATGGGGTGAGAGTAACCCAGACTGAACACGACTTTCTTGCCTTCCACTTGCGCCCGATACCCGATTCCCACGATGTCCAACTGTTTCGAGAATCCCTTAGAGACTCCATGTACCGCATTGGCCACCAGAGTGCGCGTGAGACCCCAAAAGCGGCCCATCTCCTTCGTTTCCTGGTCCGGAACCGCGCGCAGCTCCCCATCGTTCTTCTCGATCCGAACCCCATTCGCCAACCGGGTCACCAGCTTGCCCTTCGGCCCTTCCACCTCCACGTGACCCTCATGGAGGTTTATCTTGACCCCGTTGGGAATGGGAATGGGCTTACGACCGATGCGCGACATGACCTATCACCACACGTTGCAGAGGATTTCGCCTCCCACTCCCTGTCGAACTGCCTGCGTCCCAGTCATGACTCCTCGAGCCGTCGAGATAATGCTGATCCCCAACCCATCGCGAACCTTAGGGATATCGTCCTTACCGCAGTAGATGCGACAGCCCGGTTTCGACACGCGGCTAAGACCTCGTAAGACCTCTTCACCACCACCGCCTTTGCGAAAGAAGATGCGGACCACCCCCTGGTGCTGGTTTGAAATCACCTTGTAGTTCTGAATGTAGCCTTCTTCCTTGAGCACCCGCGCGATCTCTTGCTTCAGCTTGGAGCCAGGCACGTCGACCTTTGCCAGGCCAGCCTGGAGTCCGTTGCGAATCCGGGTGAGCATGTCGGCAATCGGATCGGTCATCATGACGGCTCCCTCCTCACCAACTCGACTTGACCACGCCGGGAATCTCCCCCGCTAGGCCTAGCTTGCGGAAACAAAGCCGGCACATCTGGAATTTTCGCAAATAGCCCCGTGGGCGGCCGCAGAGGTGGCAACGGCTATGCCTCCGAACGCCGAACCTCGGAGTGCGCAGCATTTTGGCCATGGATGATTTTTTCGCCATGCTCGATCCCCCTGTCGGCCTCCTAGGTCTGCCGCCGGAACGGCATACCCAGAAGCTCCAGCAACCGCCGAGCACCCTGGTCGTTCTGGGCGGTGGTGCAAAAAGTCACATTCATCCCCCGGGTGCGATCGACCCGGGAGTAATCGATCTCCGGAAAAATCAACTGATCCTTCAACCCCAAGGTGAAGTTGCCACGCCCATCGAAGGATCGAGGCGGCACGCCCCGGAAGTCCCGTACCCTGGGAAGGGCGATGTTGAACAATCGATCGATGAACTCGTACATACGCTCGCCGCGTAGGGTCACGTTCGCACCCACTGGATTACCGGCGCGGATCTTGAAAGAGGCTATGGACTTCTTGGCCCGCCTCATCTGCGGCTTCTGGCCAGTGATGCGTCCCAGCTCTTCCATCGCCGCTTCCAGCAGCTTGATGTTTTGCGAACCCTCTCCCACGCCCATGTTCACCACCACCTTCGTCATACGTGGGACCGCCATGACGTTCTTGATCCCGAGCTCCTTCTGGAGCTGCGAAGCCAGCGACTGACGGTAATACTGGCGGAGGCGGCTCATTTGTCTATCACCCCTTCGCAATGGTGGCAGATGCGCACCTTTCGGCCGTCGTTCAGCCATTTGCGCCGAGGCCTGGTGGGGCGGTCGCACTCGCCGCATACCACCATGAGGTTGCTCACCTCGATCGAGCCCTCTCGCTCGACGAGCCCCCCCTTGATGTTCTGGCTGGGGTTGGGCCGTGTATGACGCTTGATCATGCTGATCCGCTCGACGATGGCCCGATTCCGCTCCGGGAAGATCCGGAGAACCTTGCCCCTCTTCCCGCGGTCTCGCCCGGCAATCACTACGACTTGGTCGTTCTTCCTGAGGCGCAGTCGGAGCGACACGATTACAAAACCTCCGGAGCCAAGGAGATGATCTTCATGAACTTCTTTTCCCTCAGCTCACGAGCCACCGGTCCGAACACTCGGGTACCGATCGGCTCTCCCTGCTCATTGATCAAGACCGCCGCGTTTCCATCGAACCTGATATAGGAACCATCCCGGCGACGGTGTTCCTTGCGGGTCCTCACGATGACCGCCCTTACCACCGTACCCTTCTTCACCGTGCTCTCCGGGGTCGCCTCCTTCACCGAAGCGGTGATGACGTCGCCTAGGCGCGCCACTCTGCCCACTCCTCCACCCAAGGGAAGAATGCAGGCGATCCTCTTGGCGCCGGAGTTATCGGCGACGTCAAGGACGGTTTGCATCTGGATCATGGTTCGGCTCGACTATTCCCTGGAGGAGCCCGCCTCGGGAGCAGGCTCTTCAAAGACCGCGAGACTCGAAATGATCTCGGTCACCCGCCAATGTTTGCGCTTCGACAACGGTCGGCTCTCTACGATGCGCACCCGATCGCCTATCCGGCAACGGTTATCCTCGTCATGCGCCATGAAAGTGGACGTCTTCTTGAAGGTGCGCTGGTACAAATGGTGTTGAACCAAACGCTCGACGGCAACGACGACGGTCTTGTCCATCTTGTTGCTCGTCACCACTCCAACTTTACTTGCCTTGGGCATCCGACCTCTCACTCCAGCGATTCTCGGTCAGAGCTGAGAACGCTTCCTTTCCCCCCGGATCGTCTTCACGCGGGCCAGGTCCTTGCGCAGAGCAGGGATCTTGCCGACTTGATCGAGTTGGCCGGTGGCCTTTTGGATGCGGAGCCGAAAGACCTGCTCGTGGAGCTCACTCTCCTTCGCTTGCAGCTCCTCGTCGCCCAGCTCACGAAACTTCTCGGGTTTCATTGTTGCTGGGTCTCCTCGAACCGCCGGGCAAACCGGGTGCGTATCGGCAGTTTGTGTCCCGCCAGGCGCATGGCTTCGCGAGCAACGTCTTCGGGCACCCCCTCCATTTCGTAGAGAATGCGCCCTGGTCGAACCACCGCCACCCAGAACTCCGGGTTGCCTTTGCCCTTTCCCATCCGTGTTTCCTGGGGCTTCTTGGTCACCGGCTTGTCCGGGAAGACCCGGATCCAGATACGCCCACTGCGCTTGATGAAGCGGGTAATAGCTACCCGAGCCGCTTCGATTTGACGATCGGTCAACCAGCCGGGCTCGATCGCCTTCAGGCCATAGTCACCGAAAGAAACCGTGTGCCCGCGCCAGGCCTTCCCCCGCATGCGTCCTCTTTGTTGCTTGCGGTATTTGACCTTCTTTGGCATCAACATGACGTGCTACTCCAAGGACTCGCCTTACTCCAAAGGCTTGGCAGGGCGAGACCGTGACCGGCCAGGGATCCCCTCACGGAAGGCAGGTCCCATAGGGACTGAATCCCCTTTGTAGATCCAACACTTGATTCCAATCTGCCCGTAGGTCGTGAAGGCTTCGGCGAAACCGTAGTCTATGTCGGCACGCAGCGTGTGGAGCGGTAACTGCCCGTGGAGGTACCACTCGGAGCGGGCGATCTCCGCACCGTTCAAGCGTCCCGAGCAGCGCACCTTGATGCCGCGCGCGCCAAACCGCATGGTGGAGTCGACCGACTTGCGCATGGCACGGCGAAAGGCAATGCGCTTCACCAGCTGGAGGGCGATGGACTCCGCCACCAGCTGGGCGTCGAGTTCCGGTTTCGGCACCTCGATGATGTTGATATAGACCTCGCGCTGTGTCTTCGCCTGCACGTCGGCTTTGAGCTTGTCCACCTCGGTTCCCTTGCGCCCGATGATGATTCCCGGTCTCGAAGTGTGAATGTTGATCTTGAGCTTGTTGGCGGCGCGCTCGATCTCTACCCGCGACACGCCGGCGTGAGAGAAGCGGGCCTTCAGCACGCGTTTGAGCTTGAGATCTTCGTGGAGAAGTTTCGCGTAATCCCGCTCCGCGTACCACCGCGACCGCCAGGTCTTGTTGTACCCGAGCCGGAATCCGTAAGGATGAACTTTCTGTCCCATTTGCCCCCTGCCTATTTCGCCTTGCCGGCCGCGTCTTCCGGTTTCTCGGCGACCCGGATGGTGAGATGAGTCGTACGGTGGATGACACGGTAGGCCCTTCCCATGGGCGCCGGGCGGATTCGCTTGAAGGAGGGGCCCTGGTTAGCATAGGCGGCGACGACGACCAAGTCGTCTTCGTCGATCCGTTTGGCTGTCTCGAGCGCCTGCTGCTGGGCATTGGCGATGGCGGATCGAAGAACCTTCTCCACATCCTTGCTGACCGCCTTGTTCGTGTGTTGGAGAATGGCGAGCGCGTCGGCTGCCCGCTTGCCGCGGATCAGATCGACCACCAACCCTGCTTTTTGAGGCGAGCCCCGCAAGAATCTCGCGGTCGCCCTGGCTTCTACCATTTCCTTTTATCTCAACGTTTCGGAATAAAACACCCTTAGGTCGTCGTCGCTTGCCGTGCGGCAGCCGCCACCTGAGCGGCCTTTTCAGCTTTGGTGGTGTGCCCGCGGAATATTCTGGTGGGTGAGAACTCACCCAGCTTGTGCCCCACCATGTTCTCCGTCACATAGACGGGGATGAACTTCTTTCCGTTGTGGACGGCCAGAGTATGACCAACCATCTCCGGCGTGACCGTCGATCGACGCGACCAGGTCTTGACCACCTTCTTTTCGCCTGCCTGGTTCATGGCATCGATCTTCCTCATGAGGCTGTCGTCCACGAAGGCGCCTTTTTTTGCTGATCGAGTCATCTTGCCTTCCTATGATTTCTGACGGCGACGGCGGATGATGAAACGGTCCGTCCGCTTGTTGTTCCGCGTCTTGTAGCCTTTGGTGGGAACACCCCAGGGCGTCGACGGGTGTCGCCCTCCCGACGTCTTACCCTCACCTCCCCCGTGGGGGTGATCGACCGGGTTCATGCTCACCCCTCGATTGTGGGGGCGTCGCCCTAGCCATCGCTTGCGGCCGGCCTTTCCGTAGGAGATGTTCTCGTGATCCAGATTTCCCACCTGCCCGATGGTGGCGCGGCAGCTTCTATGAACCATGCGGACCTCTCCCGAGGGCAGCTTGACGTGAGCGTAGGCACCTTCTTTGGCGACCAGTTGGACGCTCGCTCCGGCGCTCCGAGCCAGCTGCCCACCCTTGCCCGGTTTGAGCTCCACATTGTGAATAATCGTGCCCAAGGGGATGGACTCGATGGGAAGGCAATTGCCGGGGAGAATGTCCGCGGAGCTACTGGACACGATGGTATCCCCCACTTTCAATCCCAGCGGCTGCAGAATGTAGCGCTTCTCGCCGTCGGCATAGTGCAGCCGCGCGATGCGAGCCGACCGATTGGGGTCGTACTCGATGGCCGCAACCTTCGCCTGCACTTCCATCTTGTCTCGCTTGAAATCGATGGTCCGATATCTGCGCTTGTGACCTCCGCCGCGAAACCAGATCGTGATCTCACCCCTGGAGTTACGTCCCCCGCTTCGCTTCTTGGGCTCGGTCAAAGACTTGAGCGGCGACTGAGCCGTCAGCTCCTCGAACGTCTGAACGGTCATGAATCGCCGTCCGGGTGAGGTCGGGCTGAACTTCTTGATAGGCATCAGTTGCTAGACCCCCTCGAAAAACTCGATCATCTTCTCCCCCTCACGGAGGGTGACGAAGGCCTTCTTCCAATCCGGCCGCTTGCCCTCGAAGCGGCCGTAGCGCTTGACCTTACCGCCCATGGAGACCGTCCGAACCGCGGCTACCTTGACCTTGAACAACTGCTCCACCGCTCTTCGGATCTCGGACTTGTTGGCCGCCACCGCCACCTCGAAACAGAGCGTACGCCCCTCTTCTTTGAGACGCGTGGCCTTCTCGGTGATGAGCGGACCCCGAATCACGTCGAGGGTATTCATGAGCCCAGCCTCTGCTCCAAGTAGGTGGCCGCCTCCTCGGATAGGATGATGTGCCGCGCCAACATGATCTGGTAAGTCTGGAGAGCGGCCGCCGCGCCAACCTCCACTTTGGGCAGGTTTCTCGCCGATAAAACGAGCTCCCGGGTAGGCTTCACTTCGACCAACAGGACTCGTTCACTCATCCCCAGTCCTTCGAGCTGCTCCTTCAAGCGCTTGGTGCTGGGAGATCCCAGGTCAAACTCCTTGACCACGGTAACCCCACCCTGGCCGGCTCGCAGCGACAACGCCGAGCGCAGCGCACCCTTTTGTACCTTGCCAGGAAGCTTGAAGGAGTAATCGCGCGGCTTTGGGCCGAATGCCGTTCCGCCTCCGCGCCAAAGAGGGTTACGCGAGCTACCGACCCTGGCCCGGCCTGTTCCCTTCTGCCTCCATGGTTTCTTCCCCCCTCCCGAGACGAGACCGCGCGACTTGGTGGCGTGCGTGCCACGCCTCCGTCCAGCAAGAAACTGCCGGACCGCTTCATAGAGAAGATGCCGATTCGGTTTTACGCCGAAGACCGTGTCGGCCAACTCCTTCTCTCCACGGCTGTTGGACGCGATATCGACTAAAGGTACGGTCGGCATGACTATGATTTGTTCCTGTCCTTACTGTTATGGCTACTCTTGACGATCTCCAAATAGCAGCCGTTGGCTCCCGGTACCGCCCCTCGGAGCAGCAGGAGGTTCTCTTCCTCGCTCACTTCCACGACTTGCAGGTTCTTCACCGTGATCCGCTCCTGTCCCATGTGCCCTGCCGCTCTCATCCCCGGCAATACCCGCGACGGGTAGGAGGATGCACCAATCGAGCCGGGCGCCCGATGAAACATCGATCCGTGCGTGGCGCGGCCGCCACGAAAGTGATGCCGCTTCACCACACCGGCGAACCCCTTGCCCTTGCTCACGCCGCTGACGTTGACGCGCTCGGCGGGAGCGAACATGGAAACCTTTACCGACTCGCCCACCTTCAAGTCTTCATCCGGCTCGAGCCGAAACTCGCGGAGCACTCTTACCGGAGCCACCGAGGCCTTCTGGAAATGACCCTGGCGAGGCTTGTTGGCGCGGACCTTGCGCCCGGGCTCTACCAGTCCGACCTGGATCGCATCGTAGCCATCCCGCTCCTTGGTCTTCCGTTGTACCACCACGCAAGGGCCAGCCCGCACCACGGTGAGCGGGATGACCGAGCCGTCCTCCCCGAACCGCTGGGTGATGCCGAGCTTCTTGCCAATGATTCCGTTGGGCATGACTATTCCAAAATTCCCTGGAAGGACTACTTGGAGTGCTCCTTCCCAAAAGCCTTGATCTCCACGTCGACGCCGGCCGGCAGATCCAATCTCATCAGTGCGTCGACCGTCTGGGGGGTGGGCTCGAAAATGTCCAGCAACCGCTTGTGCGTTCGAATCTCGAACTGCTCCCGCGACTTCTTATCGACATGCGGGGAGCGGAGAACCGTCCATTTGTTCTTCACAGTGGGAAGCGGAATCGGTCCCGCGATCCGGGCCCCGGTGCGCTTGGCGGTCTCTACGATCTCGTGCGTGGACTGATCCAGGATGCGGTAATCGTAGGCCTTGAGTCGAATGCGGATCTTTTCACTTATCACGGACATAACACCCGGTTCTCCTCTACTCGATGACCTCGGTGATGGTTCCCGCGCCGACGGTGCGGCCACCTTCACGAATGGCGAAGCGCAGTCCCTTCTCCATCGCGATCGGCGTGATCAGCTCGATGGTCAGGCTGGTGTTGTCACCCGGCATCACCATCTCCGCTCCACTCGCTAACGTCGCCACTCCCGTCACGTCCGTCGTCCGAAAGTAGAACTGCGGACGGTAACCCGTGAAAAACGGCGTGTGACGACCTCCCTCTTCCTTCGTCAGAACGTAGACCTCCGCCTTGAACTTCGTGTGCGGCGTGATCGACCCCGGCTTCGCCAGAACCATCCCACGCCCCACCTCTTCCTTCTCCGTTCCTCGCAGCAACACCCCCACGTTGTCTCCCGCCAGCCCTTCGTCCAGGAGCTTCTTGAACATCTCCACTCCCGTCACCACTCGCTTCCGGGTCTCCTGGATCCCCACGATCTCCACTTCTTCCCCAACCTTCACCTTCCCTCGCTCCACACGACCCGTCACCACCGTCCCACGTCCCAATATCGAAAAAACGTCCTCGATCGGCATCAGAAACGGCTTGTCGATCTCACGCTCCGGCAACGGTATATAACTGTCCAGAGCCTCCATCAGCTCCATGATCGCCTTACTCTCCGCTGCCTTCGGATCCCCACTGCCTTCCAAAGCCTTCAGCGCGCTCCCTCGTATGATCGGTATCTCCTCCCCGGGAAACTCGTACTTCGACAACAGCTCTCGCACTTCCAGCTCCACCAGATCCAACAGCTCCGGGTCGTCCACTGCATCCACCTTGTTCAAAAACACCACCATGTACGGCACTCCCACCTGACGCGCCAACAATATGTGCTCCCGCGTCTGCGGCATCGGCCCATCCGCCGCCGACACCACCAGGATCGCTCCGTCCATCTGCGCCGCTCCCGTTATCATGTTCTTCACATAGTCCGCGTGACCCGGGCAGTCCACGTGCGCATAATGCCTCTTCGACGTCGCGTACTCCACGTGCGCCGTCGCTATCGTGATCCCTCGCTCCCGTTCCTCCGGCGCGTTGTCGATCGAATCGAACGACCGGAACGATACCTTGCTGTCCACGTTGTGCAGGATCTTCGTGATCGCCGCCGTCAGCGTCGTCTTCCCGTGGTCTACGTGCCCGATCGTCCCCACGTTCACATGCGGCTTGCTTCGATCAAATTTCTCCTTTGCCATAACTCCCTCACACTAGTACGTGATCAACCTATCGGCCATGCACCTTGGCCATGACTTCTTCGCCAACTTGCTTGGGGGCCTCCTGATAGTGAGCAAAGTGCATCGTGTAAGTAGCACGCCCCTGGGTGGCGGAGCGAAGATCGGTGGCATAACCAAACATTTCCGCTAGCGGCACGTTGGCGTCGACGATCTGGGTAGAGCCGCGGGAGGACATCGCGGTGATCCGACCTCGGCGAGAGTTCAGGTCGTTGGTGACCTCGCCCATATACACTTCCGGTACGACCACTTCGACCTGCATGATGGGCTCGAGCAGCACCATGTCGGCGCTGCGAGCCGCCTCTTTGAAAGCCATCGAGCCCGCTATCTTGAAAGCCATCTCCGAGCTGTCGACTTCGTGATAGGAGCCGTCATAGAGGCGAACGCGGACGTCCACCACCGGGTAGCCGGCGAGAATGCCGTGCTCCATCGCCTCCTTGATGCCCGCTTCCACCGACGAGATATATTCACGCGGTATGGCACCGCTCACGATCTCGTTCAAAAACTCGAACTTCCCGCCCGGCAGCGGCTCGATCTCGATCTTGCAGCGACCAAACTGACCCCGTCCGCCGGACTGTCGCACGTAACGGCCTTCTCCCTTGGCACCTCGACGAATCGTCTCCTTGTATGCGACCTGGGGCCGGCCCACGTTGGCCGCCACGTTGAACTCTCTGAGGAGCCGATCCACGACGATCTCCAGGTGGAGCTCTCCCATGCCGCTAATGATGGTTTGGCTCGTCTCTGGGTCGTTGTAGACTTTGAAGGTCGGGTCTTCGTGGGTCAGCTTGGCCAAGGCGAGCCCGAGTTTTTCCTGGTCCACTTTGGTTTTCGGTTCGATGACGACCGATATAACCGGCTCGGGAAACTCCATGGACTCCAAGACGACCGGATGATCCGCATCACAAATTGTGTCTCCGGTTTGGACGCTCTTCAGTCCCACGGCAGCGGCTATGTCCCCGGCATAGACTTCCTTGATGTCCTCTCGCTTGTTGGCGTGCATCTTGAGAAGGCGCCCGATGCGCTCTCGGCTATCGCGCGTCGCGTTGAGCACGTAGGAGCCGCTCTTCAGATAGCCGGAATAGACTCGGAAGAAAGCCAGCTGCCCCACGTAGGGGTCGGAGACGATCTTGAATATCAGGGAAGAAAACGGAGCTTCGTCGCTAGACGGTCGTTCGACCGGCTCGCCTGTTTCCGGGTCGACTCCCAGGATGGCTGGAACGTCGATGGGAGAGGGAAGGAAGTCCACGACCGCATCGAGAAGCGACTGAATCCCCTTGTTCTTGAAGGCGGAGCCACAGAAAACCGGGACGAGCTTGAGAGCGATCGTCCCTTTGCGAACGGCAGCTCGAATCTCTTCTTCCGAGGCCGACTCTCCCTCGATGTACCGCTCCATAAGATGATCGTCGACTTCACACGCCGCCTCCACAAGCTTCTCCCGGGTGGCCTGGACCGTCTCCATCATGTCGGCCGGGATCTCTTCGACCTTGAATTCGGCACCGAGCGTTTCGTCGAGATAGCGGATCGCCTTCATGCCAATAAGATCGATGACACCGGCGAACGTATCTTCTGCGCCGAGGGGCAATTGAACCGGAACGGCATTGGCCGCCAGGCGAGACCGCATCATTTCGACTGCCCTGTGAAAGTCCGCACCGGACCGGTCCATCTTGTTCACGAATGCGATGCGTGGCACCTTGTATTTGTCCGCTTGGCGCCACACCGTTTCCGATTGTGGCTCTACGCCACCCACCGCACAGAAAACGGCGACCGCTCCATCCAGGACGCGCAGAGACCGCTCCACCTCGGCGGTGAAATCGACGTGGCCAGGAGTGTCGATGATGTTGATTCGGTAGTTTCGCCAGAAACTGGTGGTGGCAGCGGAGGTTATGGTGATCCCCCGCTCCTGCTCCTGCTCCATCCAGTCCATGGTCGCCGTGCCTTCGTCCACCTCTCCGAGCTTGTAGGTGATGCCGGTGTAGTAAAGGATTCTCTCCGTGGTAGTCGTCTTCCCGGCATCGATGTGCGCCATGATGCCAATGTTGCGTATGTCGGTTAGAGGAACTGGTCTAGGCATAGAACACTACTTCATCAAAGTAAGGATATCCCGCATCGGCCGTTAGCTCGCTCGCCGCCCGGCTTCGGGATTCCGGACGACACCGAACTTCATTCCATCCGCTTGGTTACCAGCGGTAATGGGCAAAAGCCTTGTTGGCCTCTGCCATCCGGTGGGTGTCCTCTCTCTTCTTTACCGCCCCGCCGCGGTTGTTGGCGGCATCCATCAATTCGGCAGCCAACTTCTCAATCATCGTTTTCTCCGGGCGAGACCGGGCATAGGTCACCAGCCAACGAAGGGAGAGTGAGGTTCGCCGCTCGGTTCGCACCTCGACGGGAACCTGATAGTTGCTGCCTCCCACCCGACGGCTCTTTACCTCCAGCGACGGCTTCACGTTGTCGACCGCCTTTTTGAAGACCTTGAGGGGATCTTCCTGTGTCTGCTCGCGCAATTTGTCGAACGCACGATAGACAATCGTCTCCGCCGTGCTCTTCTTACCTCGCTTCATCACCACGTTGATGAACTTCGAAACCAGGGCGCTGTTGTAGAGCCCGTCTGCTTGAATCTGCGTCTTGGGTACTTCTCTGCGCCGAGGCATGTCTTAAGCCTTGGGCCGCTTGGCACCGTATTTCGAGCGGCCTTTCTTTCGCCCCTGGACCCCCACCGCATCCAAGGCGCCGCGAACCACGTGATAGCGAACCCCGGGAAGGTCTTTTACTCTCCCTCCTCGGATCAAGACGATCGAGTGCTCCTGAAGATTGTGCCCGATCCCAGGGATGTAGGTCGTCACCTCGATGCCGTTGGTGAGGCGCACGCGAGCCACCTTGCGAAGCGCCGAGTTCGGCTTCTTGGGTGTCGAGATGAACACACGAACGCAGACTCCCCGCTTCTGCGGACAACCCTGAAGGGCCGGACTATCCGTCTTCGTGCTCAGCTTTCGCCGTCCCTTGCGGACGAGCTGACTAATGGTAGGCACCGCCTCCGCTCGCTAAGTTCTTGGCTAATAAGCCGTTTAGAGACAACAATGCAGGGCCGTCGGCCCTGCAAGTGCACAACCTGACGAGTTTAGCAGGGCTCGCAACCTCTGTCAAGAATTTTTGATACAACAACTTACATCGACTCCCCCGGGCGAGCTCCGGCTCTCGACCGAGCAGGCCCGACCGGTTGACCATCTGCCGCTAGGGACGCCGAGCGAGTGCTAGGTCTGCTCGACGCCCTCCTCTCTGGACAACGGATCGTCCGGGTTGACCTCGCGCTCTTCAACGATATACTCGACGTCTTTCTCGAACTCGTCACCCGGGAGCTCGGGCTGACGCTCCAGCGGCTCCGCTTCCGGAATGGCAACTAGCCGGTGCTGCTCGAGGCCGGTACCGGCGGGGATGAGCCGGCCCATGATCACGTTCTCCTTGAGTCCCCGCAGGTAATCGACCCTTCCGCTGATGCTCGCCTCCGTCAGCACTCGAGTCGTTTCTTGGAAGGAGGCTGCCGATATAAAGCTATCGGTGGAAAGTGACGCCTTGGTGATTCCGAGCAGCATGGGGCGACCGGTCGCCGGACGCTCGCCCCGATCCACTACCTTTTCGTTCTCCTCGGCGAACTTGAAACGATCCACCGTCTCGTCGATGAGGAACTCCGTGTCCCCCACGTCCTCGATCTTCACCCAACGCATCATCTGCCGAACGATCACCTCGATGTGCTTGTCATTGATATTGACACCCTGCAGCCGATAGACTTCCTGGATCTCGTTGACCAGGTAGTTCTCCAGCTCCTTTTCGCCCAGGACATTGAGAATGTCGTGCGGGTTGATGGGACCGTCCATCAGTGGTTCGCCGGCTCTCACCCGCTCGCCTTCCTGTACGTTGATGTGCACACCCCGGGGCACCGAGTACTCACGGGCTTCGCCGCTTTCCGCAACCACCGTGATCTTCCGCTGCCCCTTGCTGATACCGCCATAACGAACCACGCCGTCGACTTCGGTAATGACCGCCGGGTCCTTCGGCTTGCGAGCCTCGAAGAGCTCGACCACGCGAGGCAGGCCGCCAGTGATGTCCTTTGTCTTGGTGGTCTCGCGCGGTATCTTGGCTAGGACGTCGCCGGGATGAACGTCCTCGCCGTCTCCCACCATGAGATGCGCACCGGAAGGAAGCAGGTAGGTCCGGGCCTCCTTCTTCCTGGAGTCCTTGATCACGATGGCGGGCTGCCGTTTCTCGTCGTGGGTCTCGATGATGACCGGCATGGAAAGGCCGGTCACTTCGTCGACTTCTTCGTGGACGGTCAGACCCTGGACGACATCCTTGAAGTGAGCGGTCCCCCCTTCTTCGGTGAGGATGGAGAAAGTGTAGGGATCCCATTCCACGAGAGTCTGGCCCGATTCGATGCGCTGTTCGTCCTTGACCTTCAACTTCGCTCCGTAGACCACAGGGTAGCGCTCGCGCTCTCGGCCCTTCTCGTCCACCACCAAGATCTGCCCGGAGCGGTTCATGACGACCAGATCGCCGTCCTTGTTCTTAACCGTGGAGAGGTTGACGAACTTGACCACGCCGCTTTCCCTAGCTTCCAACGTCGTTTGCTCGGCCACCCGGCTGGCGGTGCCTCCGATGTGGAAGGTACGCATGGTGAGCTGCGTGCCGGGCTCGCCGATGGACTGAGCGGCGATCACCCCTACCGCCTCGCCGAGATCGGCCAAGCGACCGGTGGCGAGGTTGCGGCCGTAGCACATCGCACAGACGCCGCGTCTCGACTCGCAGGTGAGCACGGAGCGGATCTTGACCCGCTCCACGCCGGTATTCTGAATGGAGTTGGCGATGTTCTCGGTGATCTCGTGATTCGGGGAGACGATGGTTTCCCCGGTGAAGCTGTCCTTGATGGTTTCGAGACTCACGCGACCCACGATGCGGTCTCTCAAGGCTTCGATCACCTCGCCTGCTTCGACGATCGCTCCCACGTAGATGCCGTCCACCGTGCCGCAGTCCGGCTCGGAAATGATGACATCCTGTGCAACGTCGACCAGGCGCCGGGTCAGATAGCCCGAGTCGGCCGTCTTGAGCGCCGTGTCCGCCAATCCCTTCCGAGCTCCGTGAGTCGAGATGAAGTACTGTAGTACGGTGAGCCCTTCGCGGAAGTTGCTGGTGATGGGCGTCTCGATGATCTCCCCGGAGGGCTTCGCCATCAGACCCCGCATTCCCGCCAGCTGGCGGATCTGCTGCTTGCTACCGCGGGCCCCCGAATCCGCCATCATGAAGATCGGGTTGAACTTACTCTGCTCTCGTTCCTGGCGCTCCATCTCCTCGAACATCTCTTGCGCCACGTTGTCGGTGACGTTGGACCAGATGGCGATCACCTTGTTGTAACGTTCACCCTTGGTGATGGCTCCCTCGCGGTACTGGTCGTCGACCTCCTTCACCTCCTGGAGCGCCGTCTCCACCAGCCTGTTCTTTTCGCTGGGGATAACCAGATCGTCGATTCCGATGGAGATGCCGCTCTTGGTGGCATAGAGGAAACCCAGATCTTTGAGCGAGTCCAGCATCTCCACGGTTTTCGCGACCCCAAACCTCAAGTAGCAGAAGTTCACCAGATTCCCGAGTCCCTTCTTCTTCAGCAGACCGTTGATGAAAGGGATCTCTTTCGGCAAGTGATCGTTGAAGATCACCCGGCCCACCGTGGTGTCGATGATGTCGCTTTCGACTTCTTGGATCTCGGCGTGAACCACGTCTTGCTTGTCGAAGGCCGTGGTCAGGTCAATGATTTGACCACTGTAGAGCATTCGGATGGGACTCAAGGTCTCCACCTCGCCAGCTTCGAGGGCCAGGACTACGTCCTCCGGGCAGGCAAAGGCCCGGCCGGCACCCTTGCCACCCGGCTTTGCCTTGGTGAGGTAATAGCAGCCCAAGACCATGTCCTGAGAGGGAACCGCCACCGGTTGTCCGTTGGCAGGAGACAGGATGTTGCGAGAGGCGAGCATCAGCAACGAGGCCTCGATCTGCGACTCCGGGGAAAGGGGGATGTGGACCGCCATCTGATCCCCGTCGAAGTCCGCATTGAACGCGGTGCAGACCAACGGATGGATCCGAATCGCCTTTCCTTCAACTAACACCGGCTCGAAGGCCTGAATGCCGAGCCGGTGCAGCGTGGGGGCCCGGTTCAACAACACCGGGTGCTCGCGAATGACCTCCTCCAGGAAGTCCCATACCTCGGGTCGCTGCTGTTCGACCATCTCCTTGGCCGCTTTGATGGTGGTGGCCAAGCCTACCTGCTCGAGCTTGTTGTAGATGAAGGGCTTGAAAAGCTCCAGGGCCATTCTCTTGGGAAGACCGCACTGATGCAGTCGCAGCTCCGGCCCCACGACGATGACCGAGCGTCCCGAGTAGTCGACCCGTTTTCCCAAGAGATTCTGACGGAAACGACCCTGTTTTCCCTTGAGCGTGTCGGAGAGCGACTTCAAGGGACGGTTGTTCGCCCCTCGCAGAACCCTTCCCCTTCGACCGTTGTCGAACAGCGCATCCACCGCCTCCTGGAGCATCCGTTTCTCGTTCCGCACGATCACATCAGGCGCTTTGAGCTCCATCAACTTCTTGAGCCGGTTGTTGCGGTTGATGACACGTCGGTAGAGATCATTGAGATCACTGGTGGCGAACCGACCGCCATCGAGTGGAACCAGCGGTCGTAGCTCCGGCGGGATCACCGGGATCACGTCCAAAATCATCCATTCCGGACGGTTGTTGGACTTGCGGAACGCCTCCACGACTTTCAGACGCTTGGCGTACTTGAGCTTCTTCTGAAGGGAGGTTTCGGTCTTCATCAACCCGCGCAGCTCCTGCGAGAGATCTTCGACGTCCACTCTGCGGAGCAGCTCTTTGATCGCCTCCGCTCCCATCGAAGCATTGAACTTACTTCGATATTCCTCGCGTAGAGCGCGATACCGCTCTTCGCTCAGCATCTCTTTTTCCTTGAGCGGAGTATCCCCTGGGTCGATGACCACATAGGACTCGAAGTAGAGAACGCGCTCCAGGTCGCGCAAAGACATGTCGAGCAGGTGCCCGATGCGACTGGGTAGCCCCTTGAAGAACCAGACGTGGGAGACCGGGCAGGCCAGCTCGATCTGCGCCAGTCGCTCCCGTCTGACCTTGGATTGGGTGACTTCGACTCCACACTTGTCGCAAACGACGCCACGGTGTTTCATGCGCTTGTACTTACCGCACAAGCATTCCCAGTCGGTCACCGGCCCGAAGATCTTGGCGCAGAATAGACCATCCCGCTCCGGCTTGAAGGTGCGGTAGTTGATGGTCTCCGGTTTGGTCACCTCTCCGTGTGACCAGGCGCGGATCTTCTCTGGAGAAGCCAGACTGATCTTAATGGCGTCGAAGTCGACGACCAGATTTCCCTTGTCGCGAGCGGTGGCAAAAGCTTTCAAGTTATCCTCCCGTCCCGTTAGGAAGAGGGGCTCACACTAGACATGGTTGTTGGACCGAACCGACATAGAATTCGATCGATGGGTCATTCCGTCAGCTTGCGAGCTCAATCCTTTGTCTTGAGCAACTCGACATCCAAACATAGACTCTGAAGCTCCCGGATGAGAACGTTGAACGACTCGGGAAGTCCGGGAGCAAACGAGGTGTCTCCTTTGACGATGGCCTCGTAAATCTTGGCTCGCCCGTAGACGTCGTCAGACTTGGCGGTGAGCAGCTCTTGGAGCGTATGGGCGGCACCGTAGGCCTCCAGTGCCCAGACCTCCATCTCACCGAAACGCTGCCCGCCAAACTGTGCCTTTCCTCCCAGGGGCTGCTGGGTAATGAGACTGTACGGGCCGATGCTGCGCGCGTGCATCTTGTCGTCTACTAGATGCGACAGCTTGAGCATATAGATGTAACCCACCGTCACCTTTTGCTCGAAGGGCTCCCCGGTATTCCCATCGTAGAGGACCGTCTTTCCACCCTCCAGGACGTTCGGCCGGAGAGCGCCGTTGTGCTCCTCACCCCGGTTGGCCTCGGCGAGGTAGTCCTTGATCTGGGCCTCCGAGGCACCATCGAACACCGCGGTGGCGAAGTACTTCCCGAGCGCTTTGCCGGCCCAGCCCAGGTGTGTCTCCAGAATCTGACCCACGTTCATGCGGGACGGCACACCGAGCGGATTGAGAACGATCTCGACGGGAGTTCCGTCGGGAAGATAGGGCATATCTTCTTCGGGAACGATCCTGGCGATGACACCCTTGTTGCCATGCCGCCCGGCCATCTTGTCGCCTACCGAGAGCTTGCGCTTCATGGCCACGTAGACCTTGACCATCTTGATGACGCCGGGAGGTAGCTCGTCGCCCTTCTGCAGTCGATTCATTCGCTCGTCGAAGAGAGCCTTGAGCACCTCGACCTGGCGTTCGGTCTTGTCTTCGATCTCCTGGATCTCGTCCAGAACCTCGGCGGCAACATCCGTTTCCAACAAGCCGAGGTAGGCCGGCCTCAGCTCCCGCAGGACGTCCCTGGTGAGCTTGGTTTTCTTCTTAAGGAGTTTTTCGCCGGTCCGAGGGTTCACCAGATCCTCTACCAAGGTGCTACCGGCGAGACGCTCCATCACTCTTTTGTTTCTCTCTTCTTTGAGAATGCGAATCTCATCGTTGAGATTCTTCTCCAGCATGCCCACTTCTTCGGCCTCGATCGACTTGGCCCGCTCGTCTTTCTCCACACCCTTGCGGGAGAAGATCTTCACGTCCACGACGATTCCTTCGATGCCGGGCGGACAGCTGAGCGATGCGTCCCGAACATCGCCGGCTTTCTCGCCGAAGATGGCGCGCAGCAGCTTTTCCTCAGGGGTGAGCTGAGTTTCACCTTTGGGGGTCACCTTGCCCACCAAGATGTCGCCGGGCTTCACATAGGCGCCGACCCGGATGATGCCGGACTCGTCCAGATTCGCCAGGAACCCTTCGGAGACATTGGGAATATCGCGAGTGATCTCCTCCGGCCCGAGCTTGGTGTCTCGGGACTCGGTGTCGAACTCCTCGATGTGTATCGAGGTGTAAGCGTCCGCCTTGACTAGCTTCTCCGACACCAAGATCGCGTCTTCGAAGTTGTATCCGCGCCAAGGCATGAAGGCGACCAGAATGTTCCGCCCCAAGGCCAGCTCCCCCCGGTCGGTACAGGGCCCGTCGGCTATCACTTGTCCCTTTTCCACTTTGTCCCCGACCTTCACGATGGGAATCTGGTTCATGCAGGTATTCTGATTGGATCGCTTGAACTTGGTGAGGTTGTAGATATCCGCGCCAATCTCCTTGGCCCGTTTGCCGGTGCCGTCACCCTCGATGCGAACGATGATGCGGCGGGAATCTACCGAGTCCACGATGCCGGCACGTCGGCAAACCACCACCGCTCCGCTATCACGGGCAGTGACATACTCCATGCCCGTTCCCACGATGGGTGCTTCGGCGCGGAGCAGCGGAACCGCCTGCCGCTGCATGTTGGAACCCATCAACGCTCGGTTGGCATCGTCGTTCTCCAGAAAAGGGATGAGCGATGCTGCCACCGAAACCAGCTGTTTCGGAGAGACGTCGATACAGTCCACGGTCTCACCCGGGGCGAGAATGAAGTTGCCCGCCTGTCGGCAGTTCACGCGATCCGCCACCAACCTGCCGTCCTTATCCAGTTTGGCGTTGGCCTGAGCGATGACGTACTGGTCCTCCTCCCAGGCGGACAGATAGAAAGCATGCGGCTCCCCTTCCCCCTGGCGTTTGCCGGCCTTCTGCAATTTGTTGTTATCCGCTTCGAAGGCAGAGCGCTCGACGATTTGCCCGACCGCGAGGGAGCTATCACCGCTTACCGTCACCAGCAGATGGTCTACGACGCGGCCCTCCTTCACTTTCTTATACGGACTCTCTATGAAGCCGTACTCGTTGATCCGCGCGTAGCAGGACAGAGAGCTGATCAACCCGATGTTCGGACCTTCCGGCGTCTCGATAGGGCAGATTCTACCGTAATGGGTCGGGTGGACGTCGCGAACCTCGAAGCCTGCTCGCTCTCGGGAGAGCCCCCCCGGACCCAATGCCGACAGCCGTCGCTTGTGGGTAACCTCGGAGAGCGGGTTGGTCTGGTCCATGAACTGAGACAACTGGGAAGAGCCGAAGAACTCGCGGACCGCAGCCATTACCGGTTTGGCATTGATGAGGTCATGAGGCATGGCGGTTGCCATCTCCTGATAAACGCTCATCTTCTCTTTAATGGCGCGCTCCATCCGAACCAGACCGATTCGGAACTGGTTCTCCAGGAGCTCACCTACCGAGCGCACTCGACGGTTGCCGAGGTGATCGATGTCATCCACCGTTCCCACGCTCTTCTGCAACTTCAGGAGGTACTTGATGACCTCGAAGAAATCTTGAGGCGCCAGCAGACGCTGATCGAGGCTGCCCTGGAGACCCAACTTGGTATTGAGCTTCAACCTGCCCACTTTGGAGAAGTCGTACTTCTGCGGGTTGATGAACATCCCCTTGAACAACGAGCGGGAGCTCTCGAGAGTTGGAGGATCTCCCGGCCGAAGCCTCCGGTAGATCTCGATGAGCGCCTCCTCGGAGCTCTTCAGCGTGTCCTTCCTGACCGTTAGCGAAATGATAGGACCGACGTCCGTTTGCGCAGGGACGAACACGTCGATAGCGGAAATCTGGTTCTCGGCGAGTCGCGCCAGGACGTCGGGGGTGAGCTCGTCGTTCGACTCCACCAGGACTTCACCCGAGGACTGGTCGACGACGTCGGCTACCGAGAGGGCTCCCTCGAGATCCGCCTCGCGGACCTCGAGCTCCGTGATCCTTTCACCCTGGATGCGCTCCAGCGCGGCGTGCGTGATTCTCTTCCCTGCCGCAACGATGACTTCCTTCTTCTTGTCCCCGAGACTGATGTTGGTCGAGAGTCGGCGGCCCACCAGCGAGGAAGAGACCTGGAGATAAGGCTTGCCGTCTCGGAGTTGAACGCGATCGACCGCGTAGAAGGCCCTGAGGATGTCCTCGTTCGTGCGCAGACCCAGGGCTTTCAGAAACACCGTTGCCAGAAACTTTCGTTTCCGATCGATGCGAACGTACAGCAGGTTCTTCTGATCGAACTCGAACTCCACCCAGGAGCCACGGTAGGGGATGATCTGGGCTAGGAAAGAGCCCTTGTCCACTTCGTGAAAGAACACGCCCGGCGAACGGTGAAGCTGCGACACGATGACCCGTTCGGTTCCGTTGATGATGAAGGTACCGTTGTCGGTCATCAAGGGAATGTCGCCGAAGTAGACCTCCTGCTCTTTGATATCTCGGATCGAGCGCACCCCCGACTCCGGGTCCTTGTCGTAGACGGTGAGGCGGATGGTCACTTTGAGCGGAACGGAATACGTCATTCCTCGCTCTTGACACTCCTCCACGTCATACTTCAGCTTCAGCCCAACCGAGTCTCCGCAGGTATCACAAACCGTACCGCGGTTCTCGTTGGGCTTCCCACAAGAGGGGCAGGGGACCTCACGGTCGCCGACCGGATCGGTTCGGATGCTGGTGCCACAGGACGTGCAGGGACGCCGGAGATGCTGGAGCCCCTCCAGCTTCCCGCATTTGCACTCCCAGACCCCGGTGGAATACTCCACGAACTGCAGCTCGCAGTTCTCCCGAAAGTCCGTAATCGGAAAGACGGACTTGAAAACAGCCTGCAGACCCGAATCTTCCCTTTCCGAGGGAAGGAGGCTCATCTGTAGGAACCGTTCGTAGGATCTCTTCTGGATCTCGATGAGATTCGGAATGGGAATGAGGGTCTGAATCCTCGAGAAATCGATCCTCTGCCGGTATGGATTGGCAGCTAGTGTTTCCATATTGCCCGTAAGCTCCTATTCAATCGCCGAGCGGAAGGCTCGGACGGAATTGAAAGAGAGGGACCGCCGCGGAACAAGGACCACGACTGCCCCAGAAACGCATACGCAACGCGGGCTATCTCAGCTCGACGGTGGCACCCGCTTCGGCGAATTTCTTCCTGATGGCCTCGGCCTCTTCTCTTGGCACCCCTTCCTTAACGGTCTTAGGGGCCCCTTCCACAACGTCCTTCGCTTCCTTCAAGCCAAGGCTGGTCACCTCGCGAACGACCTTGATGACGTTGATCTTCTTGTCGCCCACCGCGGTCAGCACGACTTCGAAGTCGGTCTTCTCTTCGGCCTGCGCCGGAGTGCCGGGTGCCCCGGCGGGTGCCACCGCCATCTGCATGGCGGCCGCCGCCTTGACGCCCAGCTCATCCTCCAGCCTCTTCACCAACTCGGCCAGCTCGAGGACCGAAATCGACTTGATATAACCCACCACGTCCTGTTGTGTGATGTTCGCCATGAATCGCTCCTTCGCTTGGAGTCCTTCGCGGACTCTCTCTTGTACTGCTATGAGTTCTTCCCTTTGCTCTCTGCAGCCTTCAACACCAGGAGGAGATCGCGGACTGGAGCCTGCAGGACTCCCAGGAGATTCTGGATGGGCGCCTGCAGCACGTAGAGCAGCTGGGCGGTGAGCACATCCTTTCCCGGTAAGGAAGCGAGCTGTTTGCATTGCTCCGCACTCACTTCCTTGCCAGAGACCATCCCACCCTTGAAGGTCAGCACCGGCACGTCCTTCGCAAAATCGTTCAAGACCTTCGCCAGCGCCACCGGATCGGACTCGGTGTAGGCCAAGCCGGTCATCCCACTCAAGTGGGCACCGATGGATTCCAGGGGTGTCCCTCGCAGGGACCGGAGGGCGAGCGTATTCTTGACCACCCGATACTTCGACCCGGCTTCTCTCACCTTTCGTCGCAGCTCCGTCGCCTCCTCGACTTTCAACCCACGGAAATCCACGGCGAAGACCCCGGAAAGTTTCTCCATGTCCTTGGCGAGCGTTTCCACCGCCGCCCGTTTTTCCGTCCGATTCACCAAAGCCCTCCTGAGATGCCAGCCCGCGCCCTATTTGACGCCAATCGACTGAGGGTCGATGCGCAGTCCCGGCCCCATCGTCGAGGAAATGGTTACCGACTTCACATACTTTCCTTTGGCAGCCGCCGGCTTGGCTCTCATCACGCTATCGATGAGAACGCGTAAGTTCTCCAACAACCGCTCCTCGGAGAACGACGTCTTTCCCACCGGCACATGTATGATTGCCGTTTTGTCCACACGAAACTCGACCTTTCCCGCTTTGATCTCCTTGACCGCCTTGCCAATATCAAAGGTGACCGTGCCGGTCTTGGGATTGGGCATGAGTCCCCGCGGGCCCAGAATCTTGCCCAGCTTGCCCACACTCCGCATCATGTCGGGCGTCGCCACCACCGCATCGAAATCCATGAAGCCACCCGTGATCTTCTCGACCATCTCTTCGCCACCCACCAAATCGGCACCGGCTGCCTCGGCTTCCGTGACTTTTTCGCCCGAGGCGAACGCCAACACGCGTCTCGTCTTGCCCAATCCGTGCGGCAAGACCACCGTTCCGCGGACCATCTGGTCAGCGTGCTTGGGATCAACGCCCAGCCGCATCGCGACCTCGACCGTCTCGTCGAACTTGGCGTATTTGACTTTCTTGAGAAGCCCGACGGCTTCTTCCGGTGTGAAGTCGCGCCGGTCGCCGATGATTTCTTTTGCTTTCTTGTAGTTCTTGCCTGGCATTACTGCTCAACCTCTATCCCCATGCTGCGGGCGGTTCCCATGATGATCTTCTTGGCGGCCTCGATGTCGCTGGCGTTCAGGTCCGGCATCTTGGTGCGGGCTATCTCTTCTACCTGTTGGATGGTGACCTTGCCGACTTTGTTCTTATTCGGCTCTCCCGAGCCCTTGGCAATTCCTACCGCTCGCTTGAGCAGTATGGAGGCCGGGGGCGTCTTGGTAATAAAGGTGTAGGAGCGATCCTGGTAGACGGTAATGACCACCGGAATGATGAGCCCCTCCTGCTTCGACGTCTTGGCATTGAAGGCTTTGCAGAAGTCCATGATGTTGACGCCCTGTTGACCCAGCGCCGGTCCAACCGGGGGCGCGGGCGTAGCCTTCCCAGCGGGGATATGGAGTTTGATGAGACCCGTTACTTTTTTCATGTGTGTTAAGTTTTCTCAACCTGCAAGAAGTCCAACTCGACCGGTGTAGAACGGCCGAAAATCGTGACCATCACTTTCAGAGTGTTCCGATCCAGATTCACTTCATCGACCACACCAGAGAAATTGCTGAAGGGGCCGTCGATGATTCGCACCGGCTCGCCCGACTCGAACGTGTATTTGGGCTTCGGTTTCTCCGCCGCCACCGTTACCTGCTGGATGACTTGGTCGACCTCTTCCTGGCTCAGGGGGGCTGGCCGGTGCCCGGCACCGACGAAACCGGTGACCTTGGGAGTGTTCTTCACGACGTGCCAGGTCGTGTCATTCATATCCATCTGGACCAAGACGTACCCCGGGAAGAACCGCTTGGGGCTGACGACCTTCTTCCCGCCCTTCATCTCCACCACGTCCTCGGTTGGTATGAGGACCTCGCCGATTTGGTCCTCTAGTCCGAAGGCCTGCACCCGCTGCTTCAGACTATCCGCCACTTTCTTCTCGAACCCCGAGTAGGTGTGCACGATGTACCACTGTTTGGCCATGAAGCTCTCGGTCCTCACAAGATCACTGAGCCCCTACCAGTCGGGTCAGATAGGCAGCCGCATAGGACATGATCAGGTCCAATCCGTACAGGTAGAAACCAAAGAAAAACACGGTCAACACCACTACCACGGTCGTCCCGTAGACTTCCCTTCGCGGGGGCCAAGTGACCTTCTTGAACTCGTTGCGGACCTCGGAAATGAAGACCCGAGCTCGGCTGAAGTATTCCCCGATCTTGCTCAACGGTCTTGCCCTTTCGAGTGGCAGGCCAGGGGGGACTCGAACCCCCAACCCCCGGTTTTGGAGACCGGTGCTCTGCCAATTGAGCTACTGGCCTACGGCTTCCCTCACCGGCCCTCCCGTCTTGCGGGGGTGTAATTTTTGAACCTGCTCCCTGGACCCTACTTCGTTTCCCGGTGCGACGTATGTGTTCGGCAGAAGCGACAGTACTTCCGGAACTCCAAACGGTCAGTGGTCTTCTTCTTGTTCCTCGTGGTGGAGTAGTTCCGCCTCTTACATTCAGAACAGGCCAAGGTGACGATATCTCTCGCCATGGCACTCTCTACTCGATGACCTCGGTGATGGTTCCCGCGCCGACGGTGCGGCCACCTTCACGAATGGCGAAGCGCAGTCCCTTCTCCATCGCGATCGGCG
>Ga0209321_10000280_pt1 | contig 32060 bp, 24 predicted proteins | sample Rifsed16ft4_FD_184012 | JGI IMG/M metagenome (GOLD analysis project Ga0209321, IMG submission 184012) | Soil microbial communities from Rifle, Colorado, USA - sediment 16ft 4 - CSP-I_5_4 (version 2) | ecosystem: Environmental > Terrestrial > Deep subsurface > Rock core/Sediment | place: Rifle...
TTCTTACGGGCCATCTACTAATTGGCTCACGATTGTTGGTGGTATCTCTTCTCTCGGTATAGCGGATGGAACAACATTACTGTCGGGTTCATTCACAAGCTTTGCGTTTACCCCTGGCGGGATTTACGCTAGTGGAGTAGACATAAAAGACACAGGTCTTTTGCTTGCATTAGGTATTGCTCCCGGTACTCCTTTTGAGTTATTTGGTTTTTCAATCGGATTTGATCCACCCCCGCTTGGTGGCCCAATTACAGTTATGAGCACTGATATAGTAAACACAGCAGTTCCTGAACCTGCAACTTTACTCCTCCTCGGCGCTGGACTTCTTGGTGTAGGAGTATTTGGCAGAAAAAGGATTAAAGTATAATTATACTTCATTAAACTTTAACCTGATTATGATTTTAAAAAAAGCAGTTGAAAACTAATGAAAAAGATAATTAAAGAGATAAAAGTAATGGTCGCAGTAGTCGCTATGACGGCGGTTGTTGTTTTTGGAATGAGCGGTTCGGTGTATGCACTTGCCATTGCCGATGCACAGTCCAGCATCACCGGATGGTCAATTGCGACCACAGGAAGTTTGAGTTTCACATGGGTGGATTCATGGAGCGACTCTTATACAGAGAGCTATAGCCCTGTTTCGGGTCGGTATGAGGATTATGAGTATATCGATAGCATTGCTGATACCTCGGCGTCGAGCGGCGTAACTGAGGCACAGGGGAGCAACAATGATGACATGTCAACCACGGGGGGACAGGTGATATCCTCATCGTCTCATACCGAGTCACATGGGGATTCTGGTTCTGTTCTTCGTAGAGGATATACTTATGGGGAACAAGGGGGACATTTTACCCTATCGGGGAACGGTGATTTGATACTGACATTCCCATATACCATATCCATAAGCATGAGCGGGACAGACAGCAATGATTATGCGTACTCAAACACAGGTATCTATGCTTACTATAATAACGGCGACGGTGGTTATGAAGAGTTCATAGAAGACTATATAGAAGGAATTGGCAGCGCAAGTGGTTCTAAAAGCGGTACCGCACAACTTACATTCTCCGTTGAAGATGGTGATGAGTCAGGATATTTATATTTGTACTTTGGAAGTTGGGCATATACTGATGCTTACTCAGAAGTTCCTGAGTCAGTTCCTGAACCTGCAACTTTACTCCTCCTCGGCGCTGGACTTCTTGGTGTAGGAGTATTTGGCAGAAAAAGGATTAAAGCTTAATTATACTTCATTAAACTTTAAAGGGTGTCTGCTTAAATGTAGATACCCTTTTTTATTATCAACCTCCCCCAAATAATAACCAGTCAGGCACTGCCCATACCTGTAGATTTTAAATTAAGGCGAAGCTAAAGCTTCGCACTACACTCCAAATTGCACAGTTTCGTAGTGCGAAGCTTTAGCTTCGCTAACATTTGCTATTTTAAAAAAATGGGAGTAAAATAATCCAATGAGAAAATCATCAAAAGGTATTAATTACTGCTTAAAAAACCTCATTATCCTATCAATTATAATTGCTGTTTTTCCTGCCTGTTACATGAATAAGGAGAAAAAGATTAACCGCCACATGAAAAAAGGGGGGGAATATCTCAACTCCTCTCAATATAGAGAAGCTGTTATTGAATTTAAGAATGTTATTCAAATAGACCCAAAAAATGTACAGGGACATTATAACCTCGGTATTACATACTTAAGGCTTGGCAGTATTCCAAACCTTCAGCTTGCTTTCCAGCAATTTAGCAAAGCAATTGAGCTTGATGCAAATCTCATGGATGCGCATTTGAAAGTAGGTGAACTTTACCTTCTCTCCCGTGAATTTGATAAGGCAAAAGAAAAGGCAGAGTTAGTCCTTAAAAAAGAGGCTAATAATCAGGATGCCAAAATACTCATAGCTAACGCCTTCGCTGGAAAAAATGATTTTGGTAAAGCATTAACCATCATAGAAGATATTCTCAAAACAAACCCTGATTCAATAAAGCCTTATATGTCAGCAGCAGGCATTTATCTGGCGAATAAAAATATTTTGGCAGCAGAAGAGACCTATAAAAAAGCACTCTCAATTAAAAGTAATAGTATGGAGCCGCGGCTGGCGCTGGCAAATGTTTATTTTCAGCAGGGGAAAATTTCTTATGCAGAGGATGAACTTAAAAGGGCTATTAAACTTGAACCAAAGAATAGGGTTGCACGGATTGCCCTTGCAAATTTATATCTTTCAACAAAAAAGATAGATGAGGCTGAGAAGATATATGAAGAAATTATTGCCCTTTATCCGAAAGACCCCGGCAGTTATATCATGCTGGCTAGTTTATATAGAATTACCAAAAAACCTGAAAAAATTCAGGAAACATTTAAGCGAGGGCTTGAAAAGAACCCGGATGCGGTAGTATTAAAAAGAGGAATGGCTGAATTACTCCTTGAAACAAATAAACTTAATGAAGCAGAAAATTATATAAATAATATATTAAATGAACACCCAAAGGATGCTATAGGACTTGCACTCAGGGGCAGACTACGGCTTGCAAATCGGAAGTTTCAGGATGCCATAGAAGATTTCAGGTCATCTGTAAAAGAGGAACCTAATTATCCATATTCTCACTATTATCTGGGAATTGCTTATGAAATTACAGGTAATTTTCAGTCAGCACAGTCAGAATTTAACGAGACACTAAAATTTGCCCCTAATTTTGTTGAAGCCAGGTTATCACTATCTGCTCATTATTTAAAATCCGGAGACTATAACCTATCTATGAAAGAGGTGGAGAAGGTTCTGAGTGTTCAGGCTAACAATCTTGTTGCGAATCTGCTGGCAGGGGATATAAAGCTTCAGCAGAGGCAAGTGGATGAGGCATCTGCATATTTTAAGACTGTCATCAATAACTTTCCACAGGACCCGAGAGGATATGTAAAACTTGGCATTACATTTCAAATACAGAGGAAAAATAAAGAAGCAGCAGAACAATTTGAAAAGGCACTTTCCATAAATCCAAATTTAATAGATGTTCTCGGTATGGTGGCTGCAATATATATATCTGATAAGAAACCTGAAAAGGCTATTGAGAGGGCTATGGCTCAGTTAAACAAATCACCAGAAAACTATCTTATTTATCATCTCATAGGAAGAATTTATATTACAATAAAAGATTTTGAAAATGCTGAAAAATCTCTTAAAAAGGCTATTGAGCTTAAAAATGACTTTTTAGCTGTTTATATGGACATGGGAGGCATTTATGCACAGAAAGGCGCTATTGAGGACGCTATAAAACAGTATAATAAAGCAGTTAAGCTAAATCCTAAACTACTGCCTCCTTATGTAATACTCGGGGTTATATATGAACAACAGGGAAAGATAGATGAAGCCATAAAGCATTACAAGAAAGCCCTGGAAATAAATCCTGAGTTTGCTCCTGCCGCAAATAATCTTGCATGGACATATTCTGAACATGAAGGTAATCTGGATGAAGCATTATCACTTGCCGAAACAGCAAAGAAATTACTCCCCACAGACCCGTCAGTATCTGATACGCTTGGATGGATATATTATAAAAAGAAGGCGTATCTTAAAGCTATAAATCTTTTCAAAGAAAGTCTTGAAAAATCGCCTGATAATCCTGCTATCCTTTATCACCTGGGTATGGCATATTATAAGAAAGGAGACAATAAAATAGCAGAAGAAACCTTGAAAAGTTCTCTCAGAACAAATAAGAAATTTCCGGGGGATGAGGAGGCAAAAAAGGTTTTGCAGGAATTGAAATCAAAATAATTTTATTATTTCTCTATAAAGGCTATAATAGCAGAAAATATAAACATACTTACAATAAAAAGATAGATTATTTGCCTCATTGTTTACCCCTTTCATATTTAATTACTGGCTTAACTTGATATTGAATTGATTCCAGAATTTTATAAAGTATTCTATTCCTGAAACAAGGCTCATGACCATTGCAACCCAAATTGTTATTGTACCCAAAAGCAAAAAATTTACAAATAAAATTTTATAATTTAGGATTAAAAACATTATTGCAATTATCTCAAATACCATTTTATATTTTCCCCACCCGCTCGCAGCAATTACAATCCCCTGAGACATTGCAACAGTCCTGAGCCCGCTTACAGCAAACTCCCTTCCTATAATTACTACAGCTATCCATGCAGATATTCTGTCGAGTTCAACCAAAGGTATAAGTGCTGCGGTAACAAGTATCTTATCTGCAATCGGGTCTAATAACTTGCCAAGGGTTGTAACCTGTTTGGTGGTTCTTGCAAGATAACCGTCAAGCCAATCTGTAAATGCCGCCACACCAAATATAGAGGCTGCAAATAATGGGCTTATCTTCGTTGAGGATATTAAAAATACTAAAAAGAGGGGAATCAGAAATATCCGTATTATTGTAATCTTATTTGGCAGATTTAATCTATGCATTAAAGTCGGGGCACCTGTTTTTTATGATGCTCTATGAGGGACTTAAAAATATTTTTTACTTCAGAAATAGTTTTTGGCTTATTGCTGTTGACCATCTGATAAAAATCATTCCTCATGCCAAGGGATAGTCTTTTTGAGAGTGATTCAACATGGCTATCTACACCATTAATCCCTGTTACAGGCCTTTTTGTGATAGTAGGTTTATCTACAATTAGTTTTTCTGACATTGTTATTCTTGACAACTATATTTTAAAATACTATCATAAAAATTAATAAAGTAAAAGCCTTCGTTATCGCTTATAAAAAAGGGGTAATGCAGATAAATTTTGCGGAGGAATAAAAATGGCAGAGATTACAAAAGAAATGAGTATAAATCAGGTAATTGCAAAATATCCGAAGACGGTTGGGGTATTTAATCAGTATAATATAGATTCATGCTGCGGGGGACATGAGAGCCTTGAGATTGCCTCAAAGAAAAACAATGTAGATATTGCCAAGCTTATAGAATCACTAAGCAAATTCGCTGAAGGCAAGTAAAATTGCCTATAGTCCGAAGTCTTTAGTATTTTCACGCCTCTAATCCTATTCTATTTTTTATTGCATCAAATCATTAAATCCTATACCATCATTGCATGAAACCTTGGTATCAGATGACAGAGGATGAGCTTTACAAAGAGCTCAAGACAGGTAGAAACGGGCTTTCCGCAGATGAGTCTCAAAAAAGGTTATCTCAATACGGGCATAATAGACTTGAAGAAAAACCGGGGAAGAGTCCACTTCTTATATTTTTTGAACAATTTACAAATATCCTCATTTTAATACTGATAGTTGCTGCTGTCATATCTGCCTTCATAGGGGATTTAACAGATACGATAGTAATTCTCGCTATTGTTTTATTGAATGCAGTAATTGGTTTTTTTCAGGAATACAGGGCAGAGAGGGCACTGGCGGCCTTAAAAAAACTTGAGATACCTGCCGCAACAATTATAAGAGATGGCAAGCACCAGCAGATACCTGCCACTGAGATTATGCCGGGAGATATAGTAGTTCTTACTGCAGGAGAAATAGTGCCGGCGGATATAAGACTTATTGAGAGTCCAAATCTCATGATAGATGAGTCATCTCTTACAGGGGAGTCAACACCTGTGGAAAAATCCACCGATATTATCAGTGGGGAGGCATCTCTCGCTGACCGCAGAAATATGGCATTTAAGGGAACTGTAATCACTTACGGCAGAGGGGTAGGGGTTGTAGTAACTACAGGAATGTCCACAGAATTGGGCAGAATTGCGTATCTCCTTCAGGAGACAGAAAAAATTAAGACCCCCCTTCAGATAAAACTTGATGTAATGGGGAAGAGGCTTGCAGTTGTTGCACTATTGCTCTGTTTAATAATATTCATTGCAGGTGTATGGAGAGGAGAATCACTTCAGCTTATGTCCCTTACTGCTATAAGCCTGGCAGTAGCCGCTATACCTGAGAGTCTTCCAGCAGTCATTACCATTGTCCTTGCCCTCGGTGCTTACAGGATGTCAAAGGTGAATGCACTTATCCGTAAACTCCCTGCTGTGGAGACACTCGGCTGTGTAACAGCTATCTGCTCGGATAAGACAGGAACACTCACACAGAATAAGATGAAAGTGGAGTTTATATATGATGGAAAGGAGTTAAAGAAGAAATGGAGCCTTGATACATCGGACATGAATCTCATATTTAAGGCAATGACTTTATGTAATGACGCCTCCATTGATAGTGATAAGGGGATTGGAGACCCAACTGAGATTGCCTTGCTTAAGGCTGCATCAAAGTTGGGCATTAATAAGAGTGAATTGGAAAAAAAATATCCGAGAATAAATGAAATCCCCTTTGACTCATTTAAAAAAAGAATGACAACAATCCATTCATCTCCTGAAAATCAGGAGATTCATCTGGCTTTTATGAAAGGCTCTGTAGATAGTCTTCTGGACACCTGCTCAATAGATAACAATATAAAAGGACAAATTATTAAAGAAAATGAAAAGATGGCGGGTGACGGTATAAGGGTTCTTGCAGTGGCATATCGGGAGATTAAAAAGGGGATATCTACTGCTGAGGTTGAGAAAGAATTTACATTTCTCGGACTCGTAGGAATGATAGACCCGCCGAGGGAAGAAGCTTATGAGGCTGTAAAGATATGTATGAAGGCGGGTATTGTGCCTATTATGATTACAGGTGACCATCCATCAACTGCCAAGTCAATTGCAAAGAGGCTTGGCATAACAAACGAGAACGGACAGACTATAACGGGAAGAGATATGGAGGTATTAGAGCCTGCCCATTTGAATAATCTTCTTTCATCTGTGAGGATATTTGCGAGGGTATCGCCTGAAGATAAGATTCGCATTGTTTCGGCATTAAAGGAGAAGGGGCATATTGTGGCGATGACAGGTGACGGTGTAAATGATGCCCCTGCATTGAAAAAAGCTGATATAGGCATTGCAATGGGGATAACAGGGACAGATGTAAGTAAAGAGGCATCGGACATTATATTAAGAGACGACAATTTTGCCACTATTGTAAAGGCAGTTTATGAAGGAAGGGTTATATATGACAATATTAGAAAATTCATACGATATATGCTTTCTACAAATTCAGGCGAGATACTTACTATGTTTTTTGCACTTATGATAGGAATGCCTCTCCCGATTTTGCCCATTCAGATATTATGGATAAACCTTGTTACAGATTCTTTTCCGGCACTTGCATTGGGAGTAGAGCCTGCAGAGAAGAATGTAATGAATAGGCCACCAAGAGACCCGAAGGAAAGTATTTTTGCAAGGGGATTATGGCAGCATATTATATGGGTCGGTTTATTGATGTCCTTCGGCACACTCGGTGTAATGGCATGGGGACTTAAGTATGATGACCTTGACCATGCGAGGAGCATGGTATTCTTTACCCTTGCAGGTTTCCAGATGTTTCATGTTATGGCTATCCGCTCCGAGAGGGAATCAATATTTACCCTTGGGCTCCTTTCAAATAAGGCACTCCTTGGTGCAGTGGTATTAACATTTATATTACAGCTTATGATAACATATACCCCGATATTGCAGAGGATATTCAAAACAGCCCCACTAAGTTCAATAGAACTGTTTATTTGCGTAACTATATCATTCAGTGTATTTATTGCAGTGGAGGTTGAAAAGGCATATTTCAGACTCAAGAGTCGCTAAACCATTGGAGGGAGAAATGCCAGATGTATTAATGGAGACGGATTTAAAAGGTATTAAGTTTTTAAGACGAGGAAAGGTAAGAGATATTTATGAGTTAAGGGATTATCTTTTAATCATCGCAACAGACAGGGTATCTGCATTTGATGTTGTTTTGCCAAATGGTATTCCTGAAAAGGGTAGGGTTTTAACTCAAATATCCCTTTACTGGTTCAATCAGATGAAGAGGATAATTAAAAATCATATTGTGGCAACAGATGTAGAAGACTATCCTGAAATACTTCATAAATATAAAGATGTATTGAAGGATAGGAGTATGCTTGTGAAAAAAGCAAAGCCGTTGCCTGTTGAATGTATAGTGAGGGGGTATCTCTCTGGCTCAGGATGGAAGGAATATAAGGAAAAAGGAACAGTCTGCGGGATTAAACTTTCTGAAGGGCTTATAGAATCTTCAAGGCTTGATGAGCCTATTTTTACGCCGAGCACAAAGGCAGAGGAGGGGCACGACATAAATATAAACTCTGATGAGATGAAAAAGATTGTTGGTGCAGATACTGCTAAACAGCTTAAAGATATAAGTCTTAAAGTTTATAAAAAGGCAAGGGAGATGGCTGAAAAAAAGGGGATAATAATTGCCGATACAAAAATGGAATTTGGTTTATATGAAAATGGAATTATTATAATTGATGAGCTTCTTACACCTGATTCTTCGAGATTCTGGTCAATAAAAGATTATCAGACAGGCAAGGGGCAGGACAGTTTTGACAAACAGATTGTAAGGGATTATCTCCTTACCCTTGATTGGGATAAAAAACCCCCCGGACCAAGGCTTCCTGAGAAAATTGTGAAAAAGACAGCAGAGAGGTATGAAGAGATACTGAAAATTCTAACAAAATAAACCTGACCTGAATTACTTTAGGTCGGTCTGCTGTCCTCAATTGACTTTAGGATGCCATTTAGAATGTCAGCAGGTTTTGGCGGGCAGCCGTGAATATAAACATCTACAGGAATAATTTTGCCGATTCCTCCAAGGGATGCGTAACTTTCTCCAAATATACCGCCGTTATATCCACAGTCCCCGACTGCAATAACGAACTTTGGATTAGGTGTGGCATTATATGTCCTTATAAGGGCTATCTCCATATTTATGGAAACAGGACCTGTAACGAGGAGTATATCAGCAAATCTTGGAGATGCTGTAAAGTGAATACCAAATCTCTCGCAATTATATATAGGATTATTCAGTGCATGAATTTCAAGCTCACATCCATTACATGAGCCTGCGTCTATCTCTCTTATTGTAAGACTCCTCCTGAAATACCGTTTAATAGCCTCTTCCAGTCTTACACCAATAACCTCAATCTCAGTCTCTTCTGCAGGGGGGAGAGGCTCAGTAACAATACCTGTTCTAAATATCTGATGAAGTATTCTTAACATAGATTAAGGATTGAAGATTGAATATTGCAGATTGAATATTGAAAAATAAATAAATCCTTTGTCAATTTTCAATCGTCAATCTTCAATTGTTACAAGTCATGCCCCGAATATGATTGATTAAAACTTTTGTTACAAAGCGGGAAATCAGGGACAATATTCCCATGAATTGCCTCCTCAAGTGCAATCCAGTTTACAGTGGATGGGTCTCTAACCATGCACCTGTTGATCCCGCCCTTTGGACATGACTGAACCCAATAGACAATCTCACCTCTCCACCCCTCTACAATTGCAAAACCAGACTTATCAGGTGATGGAGGCGTAAAGCCTTCTCTGATTTTACCTTCTGGAAGGCTATTCAATATCTCCCTGATTAATCTAATAGAATCTCTTACCTCCTCAATCCTGACCCACCCCCGTGCATGGACATCACCCGAACCGAGGACTGTCATTTTCGGGACAATACGGTCGTAGGGTGGGAAGGGGCTCAGGATACGGCAGTCCATCTCCTGACCACTTGCCCTTGCTACAAATCCGACAACACATAATTCCTTTGCCTTTTCAGGAGGTAAAATCCCTGTGTCCCTTACCCTGTCCTCAAGAGACGGATTTTCATCATAGATAGTAACAAGCCTTTCAAATTCATTTGTAAGCCAATCCATTTCTGCCAATATTTCTTTTTTAGCATCTTTGTTTATATCCACACTTGTTCCGCCCGGTATAATCTTGTCCATCATAAACCTGTGACCGAAGATTTTTAAGTTTGTGCGAAGGAGTTTTTCTTTAAGAATTGTGAGTTGATATAGCATAAATGCAAATGCTGCATCATTACAGATTGCCCCTATATCTCCGAGATGGTTTGCAATCCTCTCCCGTTCAAGCATCAATGCCCTCAGCCATAATGCCCTTCCATGCGGATTGCATCCTGTCATTGATTCCACTGCATGAGAATAACATAAGGCATGGGCAACGGTAGAATCACCTGATACTCTCCCTGCAAGTTTTGCCCCATCCTCCCATGAAATAGATTCAAATCTCTTTTCTATACCCTTGTGGACATAGCCAAGTTTCTCCTCAAGATTGATTACATCCTCACCAACTGCCTGAAATCTGAAATGTCCCGGCTCAATAATCCCTGCATGGACTGGCCCCACAGGTATCTCATAGACACCTTCACCTTCAGCCCGTATCCATTGATATTCACCTTTTACTCTGGGGATGGGCTTTGAGGCATCAAAGGACTTTCTAAGTGGATAGACATTCTCCGGCCAGTCCTCATGCTTTATCCATGGCCGTGAATCTGGATGCTCCAGAGGGACAACGCCCATAAGACTTCTCATCTGCCTTTCAAAACGATAGGCAGGGACAAACTTCTTCGTAAGACTTGGAAATGTGGGGTCATTTAGAGGTGTGTATGTTTTTACAATCAGATACTCTGAATCTTTTGCATAACAGACATAAATGCCGAATCCTTTGCCAAAGGAAGTCTCATCAGTCGCCCATTCTGCAACAAGCCTTGCCCCGGCAGTCTTCATTGACTTTGCCGCCTCTGCAAACCGTTCTTTGGGGATTTGATAGAGTGGCATAGTGGCAGGATACTGGCTGTTATCCTGTCTTGCATCTGAGCCAAGAATAGAGGTTGTTATTTGTATTAGTACATTCATTTTAATAACTCCACTGCCGTATGAAACCACTGTGAGAGAAAATCTGGCATATATAATCCTATAATGAGAACCAATACCAGGTGCAGGATGACGGGTATATGGGCTGCCTTTAATGGATGCTGGTTTGCAGGGATTAGTCCTGCAACCATTGGTTGAACTCTTCTGAAAAGGGCTGCAAATGCAACTCCAATCCCGATTAAGAGTAAGGGGGTTAAAAGCGGCGCATCTTTCATTGTTGCGGTCAGTATTAAAAACTCGCTTACAAAAACCCCGAATGGAGGCATTCCTACAATAGCCATGACTCCAAACATCAGCCCCCATCCGACAAGGGGATTTCCCTTAAGAAGCCCTTTTATCTTATCCATCTCCTGTGTTCTGTGCATCTGGGAGGCATGCCCTGCTGTAAAAAATATTGACGACTTTGTCAGACTGTGAACAAGCATATGCAAAAGTGCGCCAAAGGTGGCGATTTGTCCGCCAAGACCGAAAGCAAAGGTTGCTATGCCCATATGCTCTATAGATGAATATGCAAACATCCGTTTTATATCTTTCTGTCTCAGGAGCGAAAAAGCAGCCACTAAAATGGAGAGAAGCCCAAACCCCATCATTATATAACCTGCCTGATGAGTACCTGTAGCACCATCTACAAGAACCTTACATCTTACCAATGCGTAGAGTGCAATATTAAGCAGAAGACCTGAAAGGACTGCTGATATAGGTGTGGGTCCTTCGCTATGTGCGTCTGGAAGCCAGTTGTGAAGAGGGGCAAGACCAACCTTTGTGCCATATCCGACCATCAGAAATACAAAGGCAAGTGAAAGGACAGTCGGCTCAAGTTTATCACTTACCTGACTTAAGTTTGTCCATAGGAGTGCCTCACCGCCCTCGCCTAAAACTTTTTCTGCAGCAAAATAAAGAAGTACTGTTCCAAATAGCGCCAGGGCAATTCCTACACCGCAGAGGATAAAATATTTCCATGCCGCCTCAATAGCAGTCGGTGTGCGATAGAGTGAGACAAGTAAGACTGTAGACAGAGTGGCAAGTTCCATTGCTATCCATAAGACACCAACATTGTTTGTCAGAAGTGCCAAAAGCATGGCAAAGATGAAGAGTTGAAACATGGCATGATAAAATCTCATACCCCAATGACCAACGCGTCCGTGTTCCCTTTCCCATCTCATATATCTCCTGCTAAAGACAGCCGTTGTCATAGAGACAAATGATGTAAGGACGGCCAGATAAACATTAAAGGCATCAACAAAGAAAAATTTATTACCTGCAACCATTGGCCCATGCATATAGACCTCTATAGCCAGTCCAACCCCGGCAGCAAAAGTCGCTGCAGAACCAAGAATATTTATTTCAGGTGCGAACTTTCTATCCCCGACAAAGGCGAGGACAACTGCTGAAATGAATGATACGCTGAGTAAGATTAAAAGTGTCAATCCTCCTCCTTCAATTTTGTCATCTGTTCTACATCCAGACTGTCAAAGGTTGTGCGAATCTGAAAGAAAAATATCCCAAAGATGAATGCAGCTATTAAAATATCCAGTGCCACTCCAAGCTCTACAACCAGAGGCATACCGTAGGTTGCACTTGTAGCGGCAAAGAATAGGCCATTCTCTAATGCCAGGAATCCTATTATTTGTGTAACGGCATGTCTTCTTGTAATCATCATCAAAAGACCGAGCATGACAGTAGCAAGTGCAACAGCAAGGGTAGAACGGGTTACCAGTGTTGAAAGCTCACGAATAGGTGCGGTCAAATAGTATGAAAATATCACAAGTGCAATACCAATCAGCATAATAGTGGGGACATTTACCAGCTGCTCCACCTCTTTATGGATATGCAGTTGCTTCATAAGAAAGTGCAGAATATATGGTATTAGAATTACTTTTAATGCAAGTGTTAAAATAGACGAGATATACAGGTGATGAGAACCTGATACATACCCCACTATTGCTGTGCTTATAGATAGAAAGAGTCCCTGCCATGCAAATAAATGGAGGAGTCCATACATCCTTCTCTGGACAAGAAGCCCAAAGGATGTAAGGAGTATAAGTGCAGCCATGATACTATTTACCTGTGCCGCAAGGTTTATAGACATGAATGAAAATTACTCCAATATAAAGTATGAAAGCATTCCAAGGGTAGATAATAAAAATGCACTTCCTAAAAACTCAGGGACACGAAAGATCCTCATCTTTGCAAGACCTGTCTCTATCAATATAAGCCCAATGCCCAAAAATCCCATTTTAAGTATCAGAAAGATGATACCGGCTGATATATTAATTAAATTTACCGATGTTGATATCCCCCACGGGAAAAATGATGCTATCCCGATTGTTGTAAAAAGGAAAAGTTTGATCATCCCTGCCCATTCAATAAGGGCAAGGTGTCTGCCTGAATACTCTAATATCATTGCCTCATGTATCATAGTTAATTCAAGGTGTGTGGCGGGATTATCCACAGGGATCCTCCCTGTTTCTGCAAGCGAAATCAATACAAATGCCAATAATGCAAACGCCATTGAAGGCCTTAAGATAAATTCTTTATGGATGACCACATCTGCCATATTGGAGAGGGATGTGGTCTGGCTGATCAATGATACTGTAAAAATTGCCATAAGCATCGCAGGTTCGGCAAGTGAGCCTATCATCATCTCACGGCTTGAACCCATGCCGCCAAAAGCTGTGCCAATGTCCATTCCCGCCAACGCAGTAAAAAACCTTACTATAGCAAATAGAGCTACTATTGCAATAACATCGGCTACTGTTGCAAAAGGAAGGGTTAAAGAGATAATTGGTATAATCCCCCCCGCAAGAACAGTAACTCCGAAAACAAGATATGGCGTAAAACGGAAGAGCCATGATGCATTTTCAGCCAATATAACATCTTTATGGAAGAGTTTTAAGATGCCCCTGTAAGGCTGAAACAGTCCGGCAGATGTGCGTCCCTGAAACCAGCACTTTAACATCCTTACCCATCCGACAAATAAAGGGGCAAATAAAAGGACAATGACAATCTGGATTGCTTCTATTATGAACGGATAGAGTTCTATCATCTTGCAAATATCAGTAATATTATAATGGTTATAAATGAGTAAATCAGGTAAACATGAATATACCCCTGCTGGAGCCTTCCGAACTTTCGGGATATCCAATAACTTGACTCACTTATCGGTCTATATATCCAGCCCCAGAAACGGTCTCTTATACGAAGGCGATAGTATAATCTATTCGGGAAAGAGGGGGATATTGTTGATGTGCTTAATCTTACCTGTTCCCTGATATTAAAGAGAAATCCAAATATCCTTCTGATAGGCATGGAAAATGATGCAGCATTATACTGCATTCGTGGAGTAATCTTTTCAAAGCCGCAATCCCACAATGGAACCCTGTGTATAGCAGTCTTTCGGATGTGAAGTAAGATATACACCAGCATGACAACAACTATTATCCACAAGAAAACAATGGCACCCGAATAGGATGCCCTTTCGTGGGCAACCGGTGTAAGCCATAACCAGCCAAATGCCCCGGCTGTCGTTGCAATCTTTCCACCTACGAGTTCATCTGATATTTTATCCATCCATTCAATTACCATAGCCGGTAAGATGCCGAGTATAAGACACATAAGGGCAGGGAGTATCATGCCTATACGCATTGGCCAGTTCACTTCTAATCCCATCTTTTGTAAGGGAGGATGATGGTGTCCCCGCCAGTGTCCTAAAAATGTTATTCCAAATGCCTTTACAAAGCATGCGGCTACAAGTGCGGCAGTTAATGCAAGGAGGGCGGCACCCATTGGAATAAGCAAGTTCAGTAACGGGCTGTTAAGTGACGGGGAAAGAAGGAATGCCTGGAATAAAAGCCATTCAGATATAAATCCATTGAATGGAGGAAGGGCTGATATAGATATAGAGCCTATGAGAAAAAGTGTGCTGGTCCATGGCATATAGTGGATAAGCCCGCCCATCTCATCCATATTTTTTTTATGTGTGGCATGGAGCAGGGCACCTGCACCCATAAATAGCAACCCCTTAAACATGGCGTGGTTGATAGAGTGGTAAAATACTGCCGTTAGTGAGAGGGCTGCAAGTACAGGGATATGAAACGATGTAAAGATAATTGCCAATCCGATTCCAATGAGTATAACACCGATATTTTCTACTGATGAATATGCCAGCATACGTTTAATGTCATTTTGCATAATGGCATATAATATTCCCATGATGGCTGTAATAAGACCAAGGATAAGCACCATAGCTCCCCACCACAAGGGAAAGACTCTAATCAGGTCAAAGGTTACACGGATTATACCGTAAATAGCCGTCTTTAGCATAACACCGCTCATTAATGCAGAGACATTGGAAGGGGCGGCAGGGTGTGCCTCAGGCAGCCATACATGAAGCGGAATCACACCTGCCTTTGCAGAAAATCCAAAAAACGATAGAAGGAATGCAACGGTTGCCCATTTAAGAGGAAACTCTGCCTGTCTCATTGCGTCAAATGTATAACCGCTAAAACCCTCATGACCAGTTGCACCTGCTAATACACCGAATGATAAAAGTATGGCAATAGCCCCAACATGGGCAACGACAAGATATAAAAAGGCAGCCCTCCTGTTTTCTATAAGCTCATCCTCAAACATTACCAAAAAATAAGACGCTATAGCCATGAGTTCCCAGGAGATTAAAAAGAAGAAGGCGTCGTCTGATAGGACTACAAGAAACATCCCTGCAATAAAAAGAGAGTAAAATATTACGAGGTGTGTTACCGACCGTTTACCTGCATATCCTTTACAATAACCTGTAGAATAGATGGATACAAAAAAACTCAGAAGTCCGATGACAGTTAGAAAGAAACCTGATAAAGGGTCAAGCCTCAGATGAAAAGGCAAATCAGGCAAGCCAATAGAAAGGGTAACTGATTCGGGAGTATCGATTGCCACAGACCATATTCCAGCCACTACAGCAATCGCAGAAGCTATTGACATGAGAGGAAAAGATACATATATAAGCATTTTTTGGTGTCTGGCAAACAGGGGCACCAACGCTATTGTAAAAGCAATGATAAGTATTGAGAGAGATACCAAAACAAAAGGTGATAGAGTCATCATTTGTTTAGAAAAATATATATCCGCAGATTTCGCAGATTACCGCTGATTAAAAAGATTGATAAGAAAGCCGTGAAACCATGAATATTCTTTTAATGGCTTTTCCCCTTCCTGTTTTCCTAATAAATAAAGGTTTTAAAATCTGTGTTAATCTGTGTCAATCTGTGGTTCCAAATTAAGTTTTTGTTCTTTATGGTGGTGGAATCACCAATATAATTATTGCCTCCTTCTTGCCTATGTTTTTCCAATTGTGAGGTTTTGTGGAATTGAAATAGACACTATCTCCATCCTCTAATGTGTATTCATTCTGTTCTAGTGTGAACTTGACCTTTCCCTGCAGGATGATTCCAAACTCTTCTCCGTGACGGGATGAGTATGGGTGTTCTCCGCCCTCTCCACCAACCTCAAGAGTCAGCATAAAGGGTTCAATCTTTTTTTTGCTTATCTCATGAGCGAGGGGCTGTATAATTGCCTTTGAACCCTTGCTGTATATCCTCCTCCTCTCATTCTTTCTCATCACAATACTGTTTGTCTTTTCCGGCTCGTCAAAAAAATATGTGATGTGCATATTTAAGGCATTGGCAATATTTTCAAGGGATGCAATGGATGGCGATACCTGTCCCAATTCCAATTGAGATAAAAAACTGGCAGATAAGCCTACCTTATCTCCTAAATCTCTCAGGGATAATCTCTGGCTCTCCCTTAACGCTTTTAATTTTTCTCCTATGGTAATCATTGAAAATATATTTACACTAATAGTTTACATTGTCAATTAATAATTTACAGAATAATTACAAAAGGTTGCAGAAGGTTTTTCTTGACAATAAGAATGAGGTTTAATAATATAAATTCTAAAATAACTACTTGTTGCTAAACAGGACTGGCAATAAGGTAAGCCAATAGTGATTATCAGGTTTTTTAGATTGCTATTGGATTTTTTCTTCAAGTTTGTATTATCGGAGAATCTTAACAAGATTATAAAGTAAGGATAATCTCTCAAAATCCGATTTAGGATTTGAGGTAATCTATTAAAAATCAATACTAAGGAGGAATATATGGCTATGAAGATTATGTATACGGCAACTGATGAAGCGCCTGCACTGGCGACTTATTCTTTACTTCCTATTGTTAAGGCATTTACAAAGACAGCCGGCATTGATATTGAATTAAGAGATATATCGCTTGCAGGCAGGATTATAGCAAACTTTCCCGAAAATCTGACAGAGAAGCAAAGGATACCTGATGAGCTGACTGAACTGGGTAAACTTGCAATGACACCTGAGGCAAACATTATCAAGCTGCCGAATATCAGCGCATCTATCCCGCAGTTAAAGGCAGCAATTAAGGAATTGCAGTCTCAGGGTTATAAAGTTCCAGACTATCCTGAAGAGCCAAAAAACGATGCTGAGAAGGAGATTAAGGCGAGATACGGAAAGGTTTTAGGTAGTGCGGTCAACCCTGTTTTAAGGGAAGGGAACTCCGATCGCAGGGCGTCTACCTCAGTAAAAAATTATGCAAAAAAGAATCCGCACAAAATGGGGGCATGGGGCGCAAATTCAAAAACCCATGTAGCGTCTATGAGCGGTGGAGATTTCTACGGCAGTGAAAAATCCGTTACAGTTGATAAGGCAGGAAACTTCAGGATAGAATTCGTCAGTAAGGACGGAAAGGCCACGGTTCTCAAGGAAAAAACATCTTTCAAGGCAGGTGAAGTTATAGATGCCTCTGTCATGAACCGCAAAGCCTTGCGAAAATTCTTTGAAGAACAGATAGAAGACGCAAAAAAGAGCGGAGTGATGTTATCTTTACATCTAAAGGCAACCATGATGAAGGTCTCCGACCCTATCATGTTTGGCCACGCTGTCTCCGTTTTCTTTAAAGATGTTTTTGAAAAACATGCCTCTACATTTAAAGAGATAGGCGTTGATTCCAGCAATGGGCTTGGCGACCTTTACACGAAGATTGCAAAACTGCCGGAGGCTAAAAAAGCCGAGATAGAAGCGGACATAAAGGCTTGTTACAAGAATCGCCCCGAACTCGCTATGGTGAATTCGGATAAGGGCATCACCAATCTGCATGTGCCGAGTGATGTGATTGTTGACGCATCCATGCCTGCGATGATTCGTGAATCGGGTAAAATGTGGGGACCAGACGGCAAACTCCGTGATACCAAAGCAGTGATACCTGACAGGAATTACGCTGGAGTTTATCAGGAAGTAATAGATGATTGTAAAAAACACGGTGCATTTGACCCAAGAACTATGGGAAGTGTTCCCAATGTCGGCCTTATGGCACAAAAGGCAGAGGAATACGGGTCTCATGATAAGACATTTAAGTCCCCCGGAGATGGAACAATCCGTGCTGTTGACGAATCAGGCAAAGTATTACTGGAACAGAAAGTTGAAGAAGGCGATATATTCCGCATGTGTCAGACAAAAGATGCGGCAATACAGGACTGGGTAAAACTGGCTGTTACAAGGGCGCGGGCAACCGGAACACCTGCTGTTTTCTGGCTTGACAAAAACAGGGCTCATGATGTGCAGATTATGGAGAAAGTCAATCTTTACCTAAAGAATCATGATACTAAAGGATTGGATATAAAAATCATGTCCCCAATAGAAGCTACACGCTTTTCGCTTGAACGTATAAGAGAGGGGAAAGACACGATTTCTGTCACCGGCAATGTTCTCCGTGATTATCTCACAGACCTCTTCCCGATTCTGGAACTTGGCACCAGCGCGAAAATGCTGTCAATTGTGCCTCTCATGAACGGCGGCGGACTTTTTGAGACAGGTGCAGGAGGCTCGGCGCCAAAACATGTCCAGCAGTTTAAGGAAGAAGGTTATTTAAGATGGGATTCCCTCGGGGAATTTCTGGCTCTTGCCGTATCTTTGGAACATCTGGCAAATACATTCAAAAATAAAAAGGCACAGATTCTTGCCGATACTTTGGATCAGGCAAATGGCAAGATATTGGATAACAACAGGTCGCCTGCCCGTAAGGTCGGCGAATTGGATAACCGTGGAAGCCATTTTTATCTTGCTCTATATTGGGCGCAGGCGTTGGCAGGGCAGATTCAGGATAAAGAACTTCAGTCCCGTTTTTCCAAAGTGGCAAAAGAGCTTGGAGCTAATGAGGTAAAAATTATCGGAGAACTCGCTGGGGCACAGGGAAAACCTCAGGATATGGGAGGCTATTACCGCCCGGATACTGTAAAGACAGTAAAAGCAATGCGTCCAAGCGCAACCTTAAATGCAATAATTGACACTATCTGAGCTAGCAGTGTGGGACAAAGACTTAATTTTAGACAGGATACACAGGAAAAATGGGATTAAAAATATTCAATATATTTGAAAGGAGAATGTAAAAAATGGCAAAGGTTGCCGAGTATTTTGGAAAAAAATTATTGAGAAAATATCAGATACCAGTCCCCGCGAACTGGCTTGTTACTGAAAAGGCGCAGCTTGACGAGATAGAGCTGAATAGTAACAGGGAATATGTTATAAAGGCGCATGGCAATTTTAAGGGGAGGGGAAAACTTGGGCTTGTAAAAGTTAAATTATCAGCGAAGGATGCTGTGGGAGAGGCAAAGAAAATGCTCTTCCATCAGATTAATATAAACAGCCATCCTGTAATCATCTCTGAGGTTCTTATTGAGGAGATGGTAAGCACCCAGAAAGAATATTATCTTGCCCTTCAATCTGTCAGAGAGGGGACAGATGTCCTTTTTTCTGTGAAGGGTGGAATAGAGATTGAGGAGAACTGGGATTCAGTAAATACAATTACAATTCCCATTGATGGTGTAAATGACTCAGCATTAAAACAATTTTTAAAGAAGGCATCAGTGCCTGAGAAAGAAATATCCAACCTATCTGATTTTATAAAGAAACTTTACGAGTCATTCACAGGCGAAGATGCAACATATTTGGAAATTAATCCCCTTGGGATAATAAAAGATAGTTTTGTCGGAATGGATGCCGTTCTAATGGTGGATGAGGATGCGCAATATAAACATTCTGACTGGACATTTAATTTTCTTTCAGATTTTGCCCGTCCACTTACAGACGAAGAGATTCACATAAAGACAGTAAACAGTAATTTAACCAAGGGAACAGTTAAATTTACAGTATTGAATTTAGAGGGAAAGCCAAAGGTGGCCATACTTCCTGCCGGCGGCGGTGCGTCTGTTTTCTATACTGATGCAGTAGTCCAGCTTGGAGGCGTTCCATTAAATTATACAGAATACAGTGGCGACCCTCCTACAGATGCGGTTTTTGAGCTTACAAAGATTGTTGCGGCGCAGCCCGATATTCAGCATTTGATAGTTGGAGGTGCAATAGCAAACTTTACAGATGTAAAAGCAACCTTTACAGGTATTATTAAGGGGCTTCACTGGGCAAGAGAGCAGGGGCATTTGAATGGTGTCAAGATATGGGTAAGAAGGGGCGGTCCGAATGAAATGGCAGGGCTTGACATGATGAGGGCTCTCAGGGAGGAGGGCTTTGATATTTATGTATATGACAGAAATACCCCCTTGACTGCCATTGCAAACATGGCACTGGATGGCAAGATAGAGTTTCAGAAACCTAAGGCTATCTATCCTGCACCGCTTAGAAGGGAAAGGAGCCTGCCATTCTGCAACAAAACTTCTAAGATTATGATATATGGTGCACAGGGATTAAATCCTGCCAGGAGGATGGCTGAATTCAGCTACCTTTCAGGAATGCCATATAATGTTGTTTGTCTTGTAGACCCCAATGCCAGTGGAAATGAGACAATTCCTTATGGTGCTGAGACCATATTAATGCCGACATATAAGACAGCACAGGAGGCTATTGACGGGCATCCGGAGATAAATGAGGCATTAATCTATGTGAACAGAAAAGCCGCATATGGGACAGCAATAGAGGCATTGAACTTGCCGCAGATTAGGTTTATATCCATGATTACCGAGGGTGTCCCTGAGATTGATGCAAAGAAACTCCTTCACATTGCAAGAAATAAGGGAAAGATATTTAATGGTCCATCTGCAATCGGTATGTTCTCTGCCGGTGAGTGCAGGATGGGTGTTGCAGGAGGGTCATATGATAATCTGATTAAGTCACGACTTTATCGTCCCGGCTCTTTCGGTGTATTAACAAAATCGGGAGGACTGCTCAATGAGATTATGTGGATGCTCTCACAGTGGGCAGATGGGACAACAACGGCAATAGGTATTGGCGGTGATTCGTTCCCGGGCTCCGATTATGTTACATATCTGGAATTCTTTGAAAATGACCCTCAGACACATGCTGTCGTTATTATCGGCGAGATGGGGGGTAATTTAGAGGAAGGTGTGGCAGAATGGTATTCTGCAAAGCAGAGGAGGATAAAGGTAATAGCAGCAATTGCAGGCATTAGTCAGGAAAAACTGCCTAAAGGATTGAAGTTTGGTCATGCAGGTGCAAAACTTGATGCCAGTGGAAGAGGGACAACAAGATATAAGATGGACCTTCTTAAAAAGGCAGGTATTATTGTGGCTCCTACCTTTGGTGACCTTGGTCCAATTATTGAGGATGTATATTTAAAACTTGTAAAAGAAGGAAAGATTGTTCAGGATGTTGAGCCAAAACCAGCAAATGCCGAACTGCCGAAACCGATAGAAGATTTAATAAAGACAAAATCTGTAGTCATTCCATCACTCTTTACCTGTAATACATTTAATAAAGGTGATGAGCCTGTCTATTACGGCTATAGGGCTGCTGACCTCGTAGAAAAAGGGTATGGGATTGAGCATGTTATTGGGCTCCAACTAACAGGCCGCCTGCCATCTCCGGCTGAGGCACAATTGATTAAGCGATTAATCATATTGACAGTGGATAATGGTCCTTGTGTTAGTGGTGCATTGGCAACAATAATTGCCTCATGTGCAGGAATCCCTCTTGCGCAATCTGTAGCGGCAGGCTTGATAATGATAGGTCCGAGATTTGGCGGTGCAGTTACTGATGCAGCGAAATACTTTGAGTATGGTTATAAAAATTATTCAGGTGATGTCCCGGCATTCCTTGAATACATGAAGAGAGAGGTTGGACCTGTCCCGGGAATAGGACACAGGAAGTTCTCAAAGAAGAGTCCTGATTTAAGGGTTCAATCAACAATTCAGTTTATCAGAAAAAATGAGCTAAATGCGCCTATACTAAACTTTGCACTTGAGATAGAAAAGGCAACAGTGGCAAAGAAGGATAATCTGATTCTAAATGTTGATGGAATGATGGGGGCTGTTTTAAGAGACCTTGGATTTGATATTGAAGGATTAAATGGCTTCTTCATTATTGCAAGGACAATTGGATTATGCGGCCACTGGGTTGACCAGAAGAAGAATAACTCAAGACTCCTCCGCCTCTTTGAATGGCTTGTCCACTGGGGTAGAAAAGATGTCAGAGATGTTCCGCCGTTGAAATAATAGTAAGCAGGAAAAATTATCTGCTTACTGCCTACTTTTGTAATAATGGATTTAAAGGAAAAGGGAAGGGTGTGGTTATCATTGGGAATATATACACTTCTCATGTTGGTAACCCGCCCCATCATGCCGTTACTCCTGAAAATTTATTATGAAAATTTATCTTTCCCTCTCAGCTCAGTCTGTTATATAATTTCAATAATTGTATTCTTTACGATTATCGGCTATCTGGCATTTGTCAGAAAAGAATGCAGAGCCTCTGTTTATGGGTGGTTTTTTGTCTTATCATCTATTTATGCCTTATTAATTTTCAGGCAGAAACTTCCGGCAGAAAAGTTTCATTTTTTTGAATATGGACTCTTCAGCTATTTTTCACACAATGCAGTTAAAGAGAATGATATTATTGCAAGGCTGTTAAAATTTAAAAACAGCTATGTAATAGCATTTATTCTTATTTTAGTTATATCATTAATAGATGAATTTATTCAGTATTTCCTCCCAAACAGGGTAGGGGATTTAAGGGATGTTTTTTTAAATATAATCTCAGGTGTTTTAGGTTTGATGGTAATAGGATTGGTTTTGAGGAGACACGAGGGATGAAAGAAATTAAAAATCAAATACCAAATATCAAAATTCTGGAATTCCTTATTTTTTATTTTTTATTTTTTATTTTTGATATATTCTTTATTTCCGCTCCTGTATTCCCTTCTCAACCATTAAATTCGTCAATTGGCAAAAAAATAGATAGCATAATACAGAATAGATGCTTGAGTGATGCAAAAGTAGGGATAAAGATTGTGTCCCTAAAAACAGGGGAGACTGTTTATGAGAGAAACAGTGATGAACTCCTCATTCCTGCATCCAATGTTAAACTGATAACAAGTGCGGCTGCCCTTTCACGACTTAAACCAAATTATAAATTTAGGACAACTGTAGCTTATGACGGGGCTATTGACGGCAATATCCTCAATGGCAATTTATATATTAAGGGATATGGCGACCCAAAATTGGTAACAGAAGAATTATTGCTGATAGTAAGGGAAATCAGAAATTCAGGCATAGATGAAATTTCAGGCGATATTATTGCAGATGAAAGTTTTTTTGACAGCGAGAGGACAGGTAATGGCTGGAATCTAAGTGATGACAACTCACGGGCATATAATGCGAGGATAGGCGCCCTTTCATTAAACTTTAATACCATTACAGTCTATGTGGACTCGGCTGAAAGCCACAGGGATAAGCCAAAGGTAATTACAAACCCGCCTACAAATTTTGTGGAGGTTATAAACAATGCAGTCACAAACAGAAGAAGGGTTGGGACTACCATTACTGTTGACAGAATTGAAGACGGCGGAGGAGATAAGATTATTGTAAGAGGAGAGGTAACCACGGGAAAGAAGAGAATGCACTATTATCGCAACATATCAAATCCTCCATTATACACAGCAACAGTATTTAAAGAGTTTCTTGAAAGGGAGGGGATTGTCATTAAGGGAAATATCAGGACAGGGATACAACCAGAAGGGATAGAGGAATTGCTCGGCCATGAGTCTGTCCCACTTTCCATTATTGTCCGCGACCTGAATAAGATAAGTAACAACTTTATAGCAGAGCAGATACTTAAAACAATGGGAGCTGAAATTAAAGGTGCACCGGGGACTACTGAAAAAGGTCTGGAGGTGGTGGAGGAATATCTCGATGAGATTGGCATACAAAAGGAGACATATAAAATAGCTGACGGTTCAGGGCTTTCAAGATTCAACCGTCTTACCCCGTCTCAGATTATTAAGGTTCTCGATTCCATGTATAATGATTTCAGATTTCAGTCTGAGTATATCGCCTCTTTAAGTGTGATGGGTGTTGACGGCTCTCTCAAAGAGAGGATGAATAACTCGGAATCTCAGGAGATGGTAAGGGGCAAGACAGGAACATTAGACGGTGTGAGTGCCATTTCAGGATATGCTGCATGTGTTAAATGCAATCCCTGTGAAAATTGCAGTCTAAACAGAGGAGAGATATTTGCATTCTCTATAATAATGAATGACTTTAGATGTAATGCTGGTATGGTATTGGATATACAAAATCAAATTATATCTGCATTAACACAATAAGTTTATAAAGTTTACAGTAGAAAGTTCATAAAGTTTCTGAACTTTGTGACTTGATAACCTTATGAACTTGATAACTTTATGAACTTGATAAAAAACAGGTGGAATTTTATTAAGCCTAATTTGGAATTGCAGAAGTCTTTTTCAAAAGGACTCGGCATCTCTCCTATCACAGCACAGCTTCTCATCAACAGAGGGATTGATAATCTTGACAGTGCAGGTAATTTTATCAATTCCACACTGAACAGCTTTCATGACCCATATCAGATGAAGGATATGGATAAGGCTGTCCAAAGAATCATCCATTCTATAAAATCAAAGGAAAAAATATTTATATACGGTGATTATGATGTTGACGGCATTACTGCTACATCTCTTTTAATACTATTTTTCAGAGAGATGAATGTGGATGCCTCTTACTACATCCCTAAAAGGGCAGGGGAGGGTTATGGGCTTAACTTAAATGCCATAAGCTGGATAAAAGAGCAGGGGGGGAAACTGATTATAACTGTTGACTGCGGAATAACAGCAGTTAAAGAGGGAAAGGCATTAAAAGAGATGGGGCTTGATCTGATTATTACCGACCATCATCAGCTGTCAGGCAATCTGCCTGAGGCAGTTGCTATTCTTCACCCCGGACAAAAGGATTGCAAATACCCATTTAAATCACTGGCTGGTGTTGGGATAGTATTCAAGCTTATCAAATCTCTCCGCAGTGCTTTTAAGGAAATGGGGATGCCTCAGGAAAAAATTCCAAATCTCAAGAAACACCTTGATCTGGTTTCACTCGGGACAATAGCGGATATAGCACCTCTGCTGGGAGAGAATCATATAATTGCAAAATATGGATTGAAGGAAATCGGCAAGACAAGCAAGGCAGGATTAAAGGCATTGAAGACCATCGTAGGTATAAATGGGAGAGAGATTACTGTAACGGATGTAGGATTTCTCATTGGGCCAAGAATTAATGCGGCAGGAAGGCTTGGAGCTGCAGATGCTGCTGTTAGGCTTTTAACTACAAACAATGAGGATGAGGCTTTTGAGATAGCAAGACATCTGGATTCTGAGAATAGAAGGAGACAGCTTATACAGGATGATATTCTAAGAGAGGTCAGAGCTATGATTGAGAGTCAGTGTCATGTGGAAAATAACAGGGCAATTATCCTCTCATCTTCAAATTGGCATCTTGGCGTTATAGGCATTGTGGCATCAAAGATTGTAGAGGAATACAATAAACCGACAATTTTAATATCAGTTGATGGGGAATATGGCAAAGGCTCGGCAAGAGGAATTCCATCTTTTCATTTGTATGAGAGTTTACAGAAGTGTGAGGATTTTCTTGTTGATTTTGGCGGACATAAATATGCGGCAGGACTGACCATAAAAAGCGAGATGATAGATAAGTTTAAGGATTATTTTCAAACGGTAGCAGCAGAGGTCTTAAATAAAGATGACTGTATTTCCCAGATTGACATAGATGCAAGTATTGAATTGGCAGAATTAGATTATTCCTTAACGAAGGAGATAAACAGGATAGGTCCATTTGGGCAGTCAAATCCACCGCCTCTGTTTTGTTCAAGAAGCGTTGAAATTGCAGGGGAGCCAGTGGTTATCGGAAAAAATAATGGACACATAAGAATGGATGTGGATGATGGCTCGGAGATAATGGAGGTAGTAGGTTTCAATTTCTCCTACCTGATTAATGAGATAAATTCTGATGACAGTTATGATATTGTTTATACGCCAATAATAAATAGATGGAAAGGGAATGAGAGGGTTCAACTAAAATTGGTGGATATAAGAAAAGCGGATATATGAAATATGATGTGATAATTGTTGGTGCTGGACCATCAGGAATCTTTGCGGCATTAGAACTAATCAAGAAGAATAGGATAAAAATTCTTTTATTGGAAAAGGGGAGGGGACTTGAGGATAGAATAAATCTACTTAAAAACAAGAAAGGGGAATTAAATAAAACATCTCCCACCGTATCGGGCTGGGGAGGTGCAGGGGCATTTAGTGACGGGAAACTGAATCTATCAGGTGAAGTTGGAGGATTCCTAAACAATTATTTAAGTGAAAAGGATTTGACAGATTTAATTGATTATGTTGATAAATGTTATGTGCAGCATGGCGCCCCTAAAAAAATCTATGGGGCTGATAATACAGTTGAGATTGAAAAACTTAAGTCAAAGGCATCTCAGAATAATCTTAAGCTCATACCTACAAGGATAAGACATATCGGAACAGACAGATGCCCTGAGGTCTTGCAAAAATTTAAAAATAGCCTTGAAGGCAGGGTAGATATACAATTTAACAAAAGGGTAGAATCTATTATTTTAGACGGTTCAAAAGCAAATGGAGTTAGAACAGACGACGGCAAAGAATTTCTATCAGATTTTGTTATATTGTCACCCGGGAGGGGAGGGGCAGAATGGCTTGAGAGGGAGTATCGCAGACTCGGACTGACCCCACTGACAAACCCTGTTGATATAGGGGTCAGAGTGGAATTACCAGCGTCAACTTTATCTTTCGTAACAGATATAATTTATGAACCAAAACTCATTTACTACTCAAAACAATTTGATGACCAGATAAGAACATTCTGTGTGAATCCTTATGGAGAGGTATTTCAGGAATCTGCTGAGGAAATATTTACAGTGAATGGGCACAGCTATACTAATAAGAGGAGTGAAAATACAAATTTCGCCCTCCTTGTAAGCACATTGTTTACAAAGCCGTTTAATGAGCCAATATCTTATGGCAAATATATAGCAAGGTTGGCAAATTTCCTGGGTGAAGGGGTTATTGTCCAACGTCTCGGCGACCTAGTAAAGGGTAGGAGGTCAACACCTGAGAGGATAGAGAAGGGGATAACAGTCCCAACCCTTAAAACTGCTACACCCGGAGATCTTAGTTTTGTCCTGCCATACAGATTTTTGGCAAATATTCTTGAGATGCTGGAGTCAATGGATAGATTTGCACCAGGGGTCTGTTCTGAGCATACACTTCTTTACGGTATAGAGGTAAAATTTTATTCCCTTAAGTTGAAATTGACAAGATCTCTTGAGACTGAGATACCTAATCTCTTTGCCATTGGTGATGGTGCCGGGGTCAGCAGGGGATTGATTCAGGCATCTGTATCAGGTATTATAGCAGCAAGAGAGCTTTTAAAGAGATTGAAGATTGACGATTGAATAGTCAATAATATATGGTATGGATTATGAAAGTGAAAGGAAGATAATGGTAGCAGAACAGCTTATTGTCAGGGGAATTAAGGACAGGAGAGTTCTTGATGCAATGGGAAAGGTTCCAAGACACCTCTTTGTAGAAGAGGCTTTAAGAAGCAGGGCTTATGGAGATTATCCGCTTCCGATAGGCGAGAAGCAGACTATCTCTCAGCCTTATATGGTAGCCCTGATGACAGAGAGTCTGGAGCTGAAGGGAAATGAAAAGGTTCTTGAAATAGGAACAGGGTCAGGCTATCAATCAGCAGTCCTTGCAGAATTATGTGACAAGGTCTATTCCGTTGAAAGGATTAAATCCCTTGCAGTAAGAGCGAGGAAGCAGCTTGACCTCTTAGGCTATATGAATGTAGCCATAAAGATATTTGACGGCACATACGGATGGCTTGAATATGCCCCTTATGATGCAATAATTGTAACTGCAGGTGCCCCTGACATCCCAAAAATTATTGTTGACCAGCTATCAGTCGGAGGGAGAATGGTGATACCTATAGGTGACGAATTTTCCCAGACACTTGTAAAAGTAGAAAAGAAAAAGGATAGAATAACAACAACAAATATCTGCGGCTGTGTCTTTGTAAAATTGGTTGGCAACCACGGGTGGAAAGAATAAAAATCTAAAAAGCATAAAAAATTAGCTTATCTCATTAAGTATATATATAAGAAACTCTACATTCCCCTTTTGTCCGGTAATTGGTGATTTTGTTATATTTAAAACCTTAATGCCCAAATCAGTTGCAAATGATTTTATCTCAGAAATTACCTTCTCATGTTTTTCTTTTTCCCTTACTATTCCGCCTTTTCCAACTTCGCTCTTTCCGACTTCAAATTGTGGTTTTATGAGTGCAATTATTTCACCATTTTCTTTAAGCAGTTTTTTAACAACCGGAAGGACTAATTTTAGGGATATGAAGGAGACATCTATTGCGGCTATATCAACAGGCTCACCTATATCAGATGGTTTTATATATCGTATATTCTTTCTCTCTATTACTGCTACCCTTGGGTTATTTCTCAGCTTCCATGCAAGTTGTCCATACCCAACATCAATTGCATATACCTTTTTTACCCCGTATTGAAGGAGGCAGTCTGTAAATCCCCCTGTTGATGCACCGACATCTATTGCAATCTTATTTTTTACATTGATATTAAATTCTTTTATTGCCTTTTCAAGTTTTAAGCCGCCGCGGCTAACAAAGGGTATATCTTTGCCTGTAAGTTCTATTTCTGCATCTTCATCTATTAATGTGCCAGCCTTATTGACAGGACTACCATTGACTCTTACATCTCCTGATAGTATAAGAGCCTTTGCCCTCTCACGGCTCTGAATTATACCTTTCTCTACAAGGAGATTATCCAACCGCCTTTTTGGCATTGTTTATAAATTTTAATTGTTTTTGGAAACTATGTTTTAAAAGGAATTCTGATATTGCTGAGGCGATTGCTGATGGGGTTAGGTGATATTTCTCTCTTATGATGGATTGTGAGCCATGCTCAATGAATTTATCAGGCAGACCAATTCTTTTGACCTTTATATTATTGAGACCTTCCTCTTCAAGGACTTCCAATACTGCACTTCCAAAACCACCCTGAAGGACATTTTCTTCAACAGTAAAAATAAAGCCTGTCTTTTTACAGAAATCCTTTATCATAGCTCTGTCAATTGGCTTAACAAATCTCATATTTACAACTGCGGCATCAATTCCTTTACCTGATAGAATAGTTGATGCCTCAATTGAGGGATATACTGTATTTCCTATTGTCAGTATAACTGCATCATTACCATCTTTTATGATCTCAGCCCTGCCTATTTCTATTGTCTTAATATCCTTATCAAGTTTAACCCCTTCTCCGCTCCCTCTCGGATACCTCACAGCCGAAGGGCCATTATATTCAATGGCAGTTTTAATCATGTGTTGAAGCTCGTTTTCATCCTTTGGAGCCATTAGCACCATATTTGGTAATGAGCGCAGGTATGATAAATCAAATAAACCCTGATGGGTTGGTCCATCCTCACCGACTATGCCCGCCCTGTCAATGGCAAATGTAACAGGGAGATTGGGAAGGCATACATCGTGAAGCACCTGGTCGTAAGCCCTCTGGAGGAATGTGGAATATATTGCCACAACAGGTTTAAATCCCTTTAATGACAGCCCTGCCGCAAATGTAACAGCATGTTGTTCAGCAATGCCGACATCGTAAAATCTGTCGCTGAACTGTTCTGCAAAACTGTCAAGTCCTGTTCCGTCTGCCATAGCCGCTGTAATTGCAATGATTTTTTTGTCTGTTTTTGCAAGGGAGATAAGGGTTTTACTGAAGACCTCTGTATATGACGGGGGAGCCTTCTTCCTTTTAAAACTCCCTGTAGTAACATCAAAAGGTGATGCACCATGGAATGAGTCTGCCTCATTTTCTGCCGGTTTATATCCCTTCCCTTTTGTCGTAACGATATGAACCAGGATTGGTCCCTTCAATTTTTTTACACTCTCAAATGTGTCTAATAGATGATTTATATTATGACCGTCTATAGGGCCTACATACTTAAAACCGAGGTCTTCAAAGAATCTGCCGGGGACAAATATACCCTTAACAGCCTCCTCAACCCTATGGGCAAGTTTAGCCATTTGTCCACCAATACCAGGGATGGTTTTTAGCAAGTATTCAACTTCACCTTTCATTTTGTTATACAGCTGGCCGGTTATTATTTTATTCAAATGGGCTGAGATAGCCCCTACATTCGGAGAGATTGACATCTTGTTGTCATTTAAAACCACAATAAGGTTGCTGTTCAATGCACCAGCATTATTCAAACCTTCCAATGCAAGTCCGGAAGTCATTGAACCATCCCCTATAACTGCTATGACTGAATTGTTTCCATTATTTTTATCCCTTGCCTTTGCAAATGCAAGTGCAATAGGTATAGATGTTCCGCTGTGTCCTGTATCTGCTGCATCATAAACACTCTCTTCCCTTCTTGGAAAGCCGCTTATCCCTTCGTATTGACGAAGGGAAGAAAATTTATCTTTTCTTCCTGTAATTAGTTTGTGTGTATAGCACTGATGACCTACATCCCAGATTATTAAATCTTCAGGAGTATTAAAGGTATAGTGCAGGGCTATTGTAAGTTCAACAACACCGAGATTGGATGCGAGATGTCCTCCGGTTTTAGAAACGGCATCTACTATAAATTCCCGTATCTCCTTTGACAGTTTCGGGAGATTTTCCCTTTCAATCTTTTTTAAATCTACAGGGCTGTTTATGGTGTCTAAAAGTTTACTCATAAAGATTTATTCAGCCACTAAGTCACGAAGACACAAAGAGGATTAAATAAAATTAATCTTAGTGCCTTTGAGTCTTTGTGGCTAAATAGGTTTATTAAAACTTCCTCGCAATTATATATTCCGAAACATCCTTTAGCACTTCTGCTTTATCACCAAACATCTCAAGGGATTTTATACTATTGTCAATCAGCCTGCCTGCAATTTTTTTTGATTCGGCAAGCCCAAAAACTGCTGGGTATGTAACTTTCTTCATCCTCTCGTCACTGCCGGCAGTCTTCCCCATTACCTCGCTCTCCCCCTCCACATCAAGTATATCATCCATCACCTGGAAGGCAAGACCAATATTTTCAGCATAATGTGTGAGTGCGTTTAATTCGTCCTCTTCACAGCCGCTTAGTATGGCACCTGCTCTCACAGCAGATAATATCATCTCTCCTGTCTTATGGGTATGTATATATTCAAGTGTAGGTATATCCAGATTCTTTCCTGTAGATTGAATATCAACAATCTGACCTCCAATAGTGCCAAATACACCTACTGCATATGCCACTTCATTAATAGCCCTTAAAATGACAGAGGGATTTGTATGAGGCATAAGCCTCGTATCGCTCATTATCTGAAATGCCATAGTCAAAAGGGCATCACCTGCCAAAATAGCAATTGCCTCGCCAAATTCCTTGTGATTTGTCGGTTTGCCCCGCCTGAAATCATCATTATCAATAGCAGGCAGGTCATCATGTATGAGTGTATATGTGTGAATCATCTCAATAGCACAGGCAAATGGAAGGACAGCCTCCCTCTTTCCTCCTACTGTCTCTGCTGATGCAATGACCAGTATGGGTCTTAATCGCTTTCCTCCCGCAAACAGGCTGTATCTCATAGAGTTAAAAATATCAGGAGGATATGTGTTGTTGGATGGTATATGCCTGTCAAGGGCATTGTCCACAAGTGTCTTCATTTCATTAAAATATTCTTTAATGTTCATACATAAATCTTAATTCTAATAAGTTGTATTGTCAAGGAATCTACTCCTTAATCAGTCCGCCGACTCTTACCCCTATGAGCCTAACCTTCTTTTTTAATTCAAACCTTTTCAGGCAGTCAAAGGCAGCCTTTCTTATTTCTTCCTCTG
>Ga0209321_10000283_pt1 | contig 31928 bp, 30 predicted proteins | sample Rifsed16ft4_FD_184012 | JGI IMG/M metagenome (GOLD analysis project Ga0209321, IMG submission 184012) | Soil microbial communities from Rifle, Colorado, USA - sediment 16ft 4 - CSP-I_5_4 (version 2) | ecosystem: Environmental > Terrestrial > Deep subsurface > Rock core/Sediment | place: Rifle...
GTTCAGCGGCCCCACCGGGGTCGGCAAGACCGAGCTCGCCCGGGCCCTGGCCCGTTTCCTGTTCGCCGACGACCAGGCCCTGATCCGGGTGGACATGTCGGAGTACATGGAGAAGTTCAGCGTGAGCCGCCTGATCGGCGCTCCGCCGGGATACGTGGGCTACGAAGACTCCGGCGTCCTCACCAAGGCGGTCCGGCGCAAGCCCTACTCGGTAGTGCTGCTGGACGAGATCGAGAAGGCGCACCAGGACGTGTTCAACATCCTGCTTCAGGTGCTGGACGAAGGCCGGCTGACCGACAACTACGGCCGGGTGATCGACTTCAAGAACACCGTGGTGATCATGACGTCCAACGTGGGCGCGCGCGAGATCACCCGCTCCAAGCCGCTGGGCTTCGAGCAGCCTGACGCGCGGGTCACGTTCGAACGCATGTCGGAAAAGGTCAAGGACGAGATCAACAAGGTGTTCAACCCCGAGTTCTTGAACCGGCTGGACGACATCATCGTGTTCCACCCGTTGGACCGGCAGCACATCGCCCAGATCGTGGGCATCCTATTCGGGGAGGTGGAGGCCCGGCTGGCCGACGAGCGCCTGACGCTGCGCCGGACCGAGGCAGCCACCGAGTTCCTGGTCCAGCACGGCTATGACGAGCATTTCGGCGCCCGGCCGCTCAAGCGGGCCATTCAGCGTTTTGTCGAAGACCCGCTGTCCGACAAGATCCTGGTGCGGGAGTTCTCCCCCGGGGATGAGATCGAAGTGGACGTCAGCCCCGAGGGCGACAAACTGGTCTTCCGGGCCCTGTCCGGTACCAAGGCGCAGGGGTAGGTGCGGGTCCTCCGACTAGCCTCGCTACTCGTCCTGCTCGGCGCCGGAGCCTCGGCCGGGCGGGCGCAGGTTCGTCCGGACGAGACCACGGTGCTGGACAGCATCGCGGTCCTGGGGAACACCCGGGTTCCCACCTCCAGCGTCCTGGCCGTGGCGGGCATCCCTACCGGGAAGCCGGTCTCCTACCGCGATATCCAGCGGGGGCTGCAGGCGCTCTACGCCACCGGGCAATATCAGGACATCCGGGTGCTCCAGGGAACACTCGCCGGGCGGGAAGTTCTCCAGATCGAGCTGCTGGAATACCCGCTGTTGTCAGGCTGGAGCGTGCGCGGCGTCGAGAAGATCTCGGACGGCACCGTTCGGGATCGCATCAAGCTGATCCCGCTCCGGCCCTACGATCCTGCCGGCGTGGAACGGGCACGGGCCAGCATCGACTCGCTGTACCGGAAACGGGGCTACTACCTGGCGTCGGTCCAGGTTCGGCAAGTGGATCAGCCCGACGGCTCCGTGCGCAGCGTGTTCGAGATCGATGAGGGACGGCGCGTCGCGATCAGCCAGATCCTTATCAACGGCAACCGGCGGTACACCGCGGAGCAAATCGCGGACCGCATGAAGACCGGTGCCGAAGGCTTCTTCTGGTTCCAGAAGGGCGAGTACAAAGAAGACGACCTCGACAGCGACATCCGCGAACAGCTGCCGGCCTTCTACGGCCAGCGGGGCATGGTGGACTTCCGGGTGGTGCGGGACTCCCTCATCGTGGCTGAGGGCACCGGCAAGGCGACCCTGGTGCTGGACGTGGAGGAAGGCCCCCAGTACCGGGTGGGCTCCTTCGAAATTGTCGGGACCCGCCAAGTCCCCACCGCCCAGCTCCAGCTCTATTACCCCTTCGCCGACACCACCAGCGGAGGGTTCCTGGGCCTGGGGGGCAGCAGCGGGCCGCTGATCTTCGACGAGAAGAAGTGGGATGATGCCACCCAGAACGTCCGCACTCTCTACTACAACCAGGGGTACATCTACGCCGACGTGCGCCCGGTGCTGACGCGCCGCATCGCGTCGGACAGCCAGCCGGTCCTGGACCTGCGGTGGCAGGTCGTCGAAGGGACGCCGGCCATCGTCAACAAGGTCGTGATCAAGGGCAACACCATCACCCACGAGGACGTGATTCGGCGGGCGATTCACATGGTGCCGGGCGACGTGTTCCGCCAGCAGGCGCTGATCCAGTCCTACCAGAACATGTCCAACCTGGGCTTTTTCGAGCAGCCGGTGCCGCCGCCCACCTACGAGCAAGCCAACGAGCAGGGCGACGTCAACGTCATCTTCGAGGTCAAGGAGCGACGCACCGGCAATGTGAACTTCGGCGCGTCGCTGGGGCAGGGCACCGGCGTGGGCGGGTTCATCGGGCTGGACGAGTCCAACCTGTTCGGGCGGGCCAAGCGGCTGTCGCTCCAGTGGCAGTTTGGCCAGAACATCAACGACTTCAACGTGTCGTACACCGACCCGGCGCTGCGGGGCAGCCTCACGTCGGCCACGGTGAGCCTGCACAGCTCTCGCTTGCGATATACCATCGCCGACCTCGGGCGCTACCGCACGCGCGGCGGATCGCTCCAGCTGGGCTTCCCGCTGCTGGGATCCCGTTACACCCGCATCTTCCCGTCCTACACCCTGGAGCAAAACCAGCTCGAATCCGAGACGCTGTCCAACGCGTTCTACTGCCGGAATTGCATCTTGTCGGCCGTTGGGCTGAACCTGGTGCGGGACACCCGGGTAGACCTCCCGTTCGCCACCGGGGGCGTGATGCACCAGGTGCAACTCACGCAGGCCGGGGGCGCGCTGGGCGGGAGCGGCGATTACCGGCGAGCCAACTTCGAGGGGCGCTGGTACGTCCCCCTGGCCGAGCTGGGCGGCGGCAGCCCCACCGGCAGCCCGCTCAAGCTGGTCTTGGGCCTCACGGCCAAGAGCGGCCTGGTGTGGGGAGACGTAGGCCCGCATTTCCGGCAGCTCTTCTCGCTGGGTGGGACCCAGTTCGGCATCCCCCTCAGGGGGTATGACGAGTTCTCCATCACACCGCAGGGCTTCGATCCGAACGCTCGCACCTTCTCCGCCGGCGCCAATGCGTTTGGCCGGGCGTACTTCGCGGGGACCACGGAGCTGGGACTCCGTGTCAGTCAGGCGCTCTATGCGAACCTCTTTGCGGACGCGGGCAATCTGTGGGCCACGCCCGCGCAGTTCAATCCGACGCGGTTGTTCCGCGGTGCCGGTATCGGCGTCAGCGTGATCTCCCCGCTGGGACCGCTGGGGCTCGACTACGCCTATGGGTTCGACCGCACCGACGCCTCCGGCAATCCCAAGCCTGGGTGGAAGTTCCACTTCAAACTGGGCAACTTTTTCTGATCCCCGGGGCCTAGCACCCGACCTCTTTTCCGTGTACCTGGAGCGAAACATGGCACGTTGGGCTCTACCGGCCCTGGCCGTCCTGGTCGTCGCGGGACTTGCGGCAGCGCCGCCACAGCAGACCTCCATCCGGATCGGCTTCGTGAACTCGCAAGCCATCCTGCAGCAGACGCCCGGCTACGCGTCGGCGGAGTCCACCTACACCAAGGAGCTCGAAGGCTTTCAGGGCGAGATGCTGCGGATGCGGCAGCGCTTCGACTCCACCGTGAACGCATTCCAACAGAGCTCGGTCGGACTGTCCGCCTCGCAGCGGCAGGCGAAAGAAGCCGAGATTCGCCGCCTCCAGCAGCAGGTGGACCAGCGCTCCAACGAGCTGCGTACGCGGGCCCAGGAACGTGAGCGGGAGCTGATTCAGCCGCTGGAGGACCGGGTGAAGGCGGTGATCGAAGGAATCCGGGCGGAGCGCAACATCGGCATCGTGTTCGACGTCGCGGCCCCGGGAAGCGGGATCATCGCCGCCGATCAGTCCCTGGACATGACGGCGCTCGTGGTCCAACGGCTGAAGGCCGGCCAGCAGCAGCAGTAGCCATGCCGCTCACCGCCGGCGCGGTGGCTCGCCTGGTGGACGGCGAGCTCATCGGGCGGGGAGACGTGGAGCTGGTCGGGGTCGCCCCGTTGGATCGGGCGGGGCCCGGCGAGCTCGCGTTTCTTGCCTCCTCACGCCACCTCCCCTACTTTCGCGGCTCCAGAGCGGGCGCGGTGCTGACGACGCCGCAGTTCCGCACCCTGACGGCGGGCCCCGCCACCCGCATCGTGGTGCCGGACGCGCAGCGCGCACTGCAGGCCGTGCTCGCCGCGCTGTACCCGCCGCCGCGCCCCGCATGGGGCGTGCACCCCAGCGCCCGCCTGGGCCGGGGCACGTGGTGGGAGGGTCGTATCGCCGTCGGGCCCCAGGCAACGCTCGGAGCCAAGGTCCGGCTGGGTCGCGACTGCGTGGTGGGAGCGGGCGCGGTCATCGGGGACGGCGTGCACCTGGGAAGCCGGTGCCGAGTGGGCGAGCACGCCGTGCTGCAGGCCGGCACGGTCGTGGGAGATCGGGTCGTGATCCATGCGGGGGCGCGGGTGGGCGGCGAGGGATTTCGCTTTACGCCTTCCGGTAACGGGAGCGAGCGGCTTCCCCACGTTGGACGCTGCGTGCTGGGGGATGACGTCGAGGTCGGCGCCAACACCACGATCGACCGCGGCAGCGTCGGGGATACCGTGGTGGGACCCGGCACCAAGATCGACAATCTGGTGCAGGTGGCCCACAACGTGCGCATCGGGACCCGTTGCGTGATCCTGGCCCAAGTCGGCATCGCGGGCAGCACGGTGATCGAGGACGACGTCCTCCTCGCGGGGCAGGCCGGTCTGGCCGGTCACCTGACGGTGCACCGCGGCGCGCGGGTCGCCGCGCAGGGCGGTGTCATCGGCGACGTGCCGGCCGGTGCCACCGTGTCGGGCTACCCTGCCCGCAGCCATCGGGACGTGCTTCGCCAAGCCGCCGCCCTGCGGCGGTTGGCCCCCCTGGTCCACCGACTGGAGCGCATCGCGCACCATGACGCCAATCCCTAGGCGCTCGATCGCCGGATCCGCGGAGGTGTCGGGCACGGGGATCCACACCGGCGCCGCGACCAGACTGACGTTTCGGCCGGCGCCCGCGGGGGAGGGAATCGTGTTCCGCCGCACCGACCTCTCCGGCCAGCCCCGGATTCCCGCCTTGGCCGAGAACGTCAGCAGTGTCGAGCGCCGCACGGCACTGGCGGCCGGCGAGGCTACCGTCACCACCGTCGAACACGTGCTCGCGGCGGTCGCGGCGCACCGGTTGGATGACGTGCTGATCGACCTCGACGGCCCGGAGCCACCCAACGGCGATGGAAGCGCCAAGCCGTTCTTCCAGGCCCTGGCGCAGGCGGGCATCGTCGAGAACGGCGGCAGCGCAGCCGGGTTTCGGGTGTCCTCGCCTCTGACGGTCCGCGAGGGGGACGCCAGCTACGTCGTCGCCCCACGCGACGGGCTGCGGCTCACCGTCACCATCGAATGGTCACACCCGCTGATCGGACGGCAGTCCGGCTGCTACGACGTCAGCCCCGAGAGCTTCGCGGCCGAACTGGCGGGGGCCCGCACGTTCGGCTTCCTCGCAGAGGCCGAGGCACTGAAGGCCAAGGGCCTGGGCCGGGGCGCGCGGCAGGACGGGGCCATCCTGCTCTCCGACTCCGCCGTGGTCGGCACCACGCTCCGTTGGCCGGATGAGTTCGTCCGACACAAGGCCGCCGATCTCCTCGGCGACCTCGCGCTGCTGGGGGGCCGGCTCGACGGGGAGATCGTAGCGTTCCGGCCATCGCACCAGGGGAACGTCGCGCTGGTGCGCGCCCTTCGGCGCGTGGCTTCGCTCACGGCGCCGCCCGTCATGGACATCGAGCGTATTCTCGGCGTGCTGCCGCACCGCTATCCCATGCTGCTGGTGGACCGGATCGTGGAGGTGCAGGGGCGGGAGCGGATCGTGGGCATCAAGAACGTCACCATCAACGAACCCTTCTTCCAGGGCCATTTCCCCGGGCACCCGATCATGCCGGGCGTGCTGATCGTGGAGGCGATGGCCCAGGTGGGATGCCTGCTGGTGATGGGCGCCATGGAGCAGCCGGAGGACAAGGTCGTCTACTTCATGTCGCTCGACGACGTGAAGTTCCGGCGCCCCGTGGTCCCGGGGGATCAGGTCCGCTTCGAGCTCGAGATGCTCCAGTTCCGCGGCCGCACCTGCCGCATGCGCGGGGTCGGATACGTGGACGGCCAGGTGGTGGCCGAAGCGGAGATGATGGCGCGCATTGTGGACCGATGACCGCGCGCGTTCACCCAACGGCCATCGTGGACCCCGGCGCGGCGTTGGGACCTGACGTAGTGGTGGGCCCCTATTGCATCGTCGGCCCGGGCGTCCAGATCGGCGCCGGCACCACCATGGGCCCGCACGCGGTGATCCAGCGTGACACCACGCTCGGCGCCGGCTGCGCGGTAGGCCCGGGCGCGGTGTTGGGCGGCGATCCTCAAGACCTCAAGTACCACGGCGAAGCCACCTCGCTTGAGATCGGCGACGAAACGCGGATTCGCGAGTACGCGACCCTGCATCGCGGCACGGCGGCGACGGGCCGGACCGTGGTGGGGAAGCGTTGTTATCTCATGGCGTACGTCCACGTAGCCCACGACTGCGTGATCGAGGACGACGTGGTGATCGCCAACGCGGTCCAACTGGCAGGCCACGTGCACGTGGAAGCCAACGCGACGATCGGCGGCCTCACCCCCATCCACCAGTTCGTCCGGATCGGCCGGTTGGCACTCGTGGGCGGCGGCTCGCGCGTCCCCCAGGACGTTCCGCCCTTCACGCGCGCCGCGGGCAACCCCGTGAAGCTCTACGGCATCAACTCCCTGGCGCTGGTCCGCGCCGGCTTCCCCCCTGAGGTGCGTGCCGGGCTGAAGCACGCCTACCGGCTCCTGTTCAACTCCCATCTGAGTCTGAGCCAGGCGGTGGAGCGCCTCCGGCTGGAAAGCCCGGACGTCCCGGAAGTCATGCAGCTGGTGGACTTTGTGGTGAGCTCCCAGCGAGGCGTGCTGGTGTGACGACGCTGGCGCTCCGGGTGTGCGTCTGTGCCGGGGAGCCGTCGGGAGACCGTCACGCTGCGGCCCTCCTCTGGGCCCTACGCCAACGGCGGCCCGACGTCCAGATCGAAGGTGTGGGCGGGGGAGCTATGGCGGCCGCCGGGGCTACTCTCTTGGAACGGGTTGAGTCGCTCTCGGCCATGGGATTCGCCGAGCCCCTGACGCGACTGGTGGCGCACGCATCCGTGCTCCGGCAGCTGCGGGGGCACCTCCTGGAAGGCCGGTACGACCTCGTCATCTTGGTAGACTATCCGGGATTCAACCTCCAGGTCGCTCGAGCCGCAGCGACCGCCGGTATCCCCACGCTCTACTACGTCGCACCGCAGGCGTGGGCGTGGGCGCCGAGGCGCGCGGACCGGCTGCGCCGCACGGTCCAGGCGCTGGCCGTGATCCTGCCGTTCGAAGAGGCGTTCTTTCGGTCGCGCGGCGTGCCGGCCAGGTTCGTGGGGCACCCTCTGCTGGACGTCCCCTACCCCAGCAGGGCTGCCGCCCGCGCGGCGCTCGGCCTCGACCCTGGCTCGCGGCTGCTCGCTCTCCTCCCCGGCAGCCGTCGGTCCGAGGTGTACCGCCTCTGGCCGGTGCTCCGCGACGCGGCGCGGCGCCTGCGCGTGTTGCAGCCGGATCTCGAGATCGTGGTCGCCACCGTCCAGGGGTGCGAGTACCCAGGATCGGACGACCTCTTGCTGTCCCGGACCGGGGCGCCGGTGGCGCTGGCGGCGGCCGACTGCGCGCTGTGTAAGGCCGGCACCGCCACCCTCGAGGCCGCCGTGGTGGACGTGCCCAGCGTCGTCGTGTACCGGACCGATGCCTGGTCCTACGCGGTGGCGCGCCGCGTGGCCCAGGTGCCCTTCGTGGGCCTGGTGAATCTGCTGGCCGGCCACGCCGTGGTGCCGGAGCTGATCCAACGCGACGCACAGGTGGAGCCTATCGTCGCGGCCGCGTTGCCGCTCCTGGATCCGGAGGGACCGGCGGCGCGGCAGCAGCGCGCCGCATACCAGGGCGTCCGGGCGCAGCTGGGCGGCCCGGGCGCCGCCCGGCGCACCGCGGCGTGGGCCCTCGAGTTGGTGGCGTGATCAGCCCCCTCATCCAGACGCTGGCGGCAACCTGGCGCTTTGAGATCGTGGGCCGAGAGCACCTCGTCGGCTTCTGGCCCGGCAACCAGCCCGCCATCTGGGCGCTGTGGCATGGGCACTTCCTCCCGCTGCTCTGGCTGCACCGAAACGGCGGGACCACGCTGCTGATCAGCCGCCACCGAGACGCCAACCCGCTCGCCCGCGTCGCCACTCGATGGGGCTACCGGACGCTCCGCGGCTCATCCACTCGCGGCGGCGGGTTCGCGCTGCTAGGCCTGATTCGCTCTCTCCGGCGGGGCGGCCAGGTGGCGATCGCCGCGGACGGACCGCGGGGGCCGCGGGAGAACGCCAAGCCTGGCGCCGTGGCGGCCGCCGTGAGCACCGGCGCACCCATCATCCCGGTCGCCGTGGCTGCCCACCCCGCTTGGCGGCTGGCCTCGTGGGATGGGTTCCTGGTGCCGGCGCCCTGGGCCCTCGTCCGGGTGGCGTACGGCGCCCCGTTTTCCGTCGCCGCCACCGGACGCCGCGATCTGGTGCCGGCGACCAGCCGGTTGCAGGAGCGCCTCGAGCAGATTGCTCGCCGCGCGGCCGACCGATGAGCGCCCACGGCGCCGTCCACTGGCTCTGGTCCGCCACCACCACCTCGGCCCGTCTCGCGCGGGCTTCGCTCGTTCCAGCTGCGGCGGCGTACGCAGCCTGCGCTCGGGTCCGGGCCCGGGCGTACCGGCATGGCCTGCTGCGGAGCTGGGGCGTCGGGGTCCCAACCATCGCCGTCGGCAACCTGAGCGTGGGTGGAACCGGCAAGACGCCCATCGCCAGCTGGATCGCGGCCCACTGCGCCCGCCGCGGCCTGACACCGGGGATCATCCTGCGCGGATACGGCGGCGACGAGACCTGCGTTCACCGCGAGCGCGTCCCGGAGGCGATCGTGGTGCAGGGGCGGGACCGCCCCCGCGCCGCCCGCCGCGCCGTCCACCTGGGAGCCCAGGCGATCGTGCTGGACGACGGATTCCAGCGCCTCGACCTGCGAAGGGATCTCAACCTCGTCTTGGTCAGCGCCGAAGCCAGCGACACAATCCCGTGGACGCTGCCGGCCGGCCCCTGGCGGGAGCCCTGGAGCGCCATGCGGCGTGCCGACATCGTCGTCGTCACGCGGAAACGGTCGGGCCCCGAGGCTGCGCGGCGACTGGTCCGTCGGATTACCTCGTCGGGAGTTCCGTCAACCCGGGTGGCGGTAGCGCATCTCGCCCTCGCCGGGCTCACCACGCTCCGGACCAATCGTTCGGTGCACCTGGCGTCTCTGCGAGGCGCCCGGGTGCTGGCGGTGAGTGGCGTAGCCGACCCGGACAGCTTCGCCCACCAGCTCATCTGCCTGGGCGCCCGAGTTCGGTCGGATCCCCATCCCGACCACCATCGATACGCCGCGCCCGATGTCGAGCGACTGCTCTCAGGTGCGGCGGAGCTTGATTACGTTGTCATGACGCACAAGGACGCTGTCAAGCTGCGAGGGCTCTGGTCCGCCTCCCAACCCACGGCGCTGGTGGCTCATTTGGAGCCCACGTGGGAGTCGGGAGGCGACCTCGTGGTGAGCCGGATAAATGATTTATTGACAAGACATTACACGCACGGCATGTATTAGGCGCCCGGGAGCAGGACTGAGACAGGGCATGGCTGCCAGTACCGAGCAGGGCGCCACCAGCGCCAGCCAAGTCGTCGGACGGGACAAAGATCCGTTTCTGGCGGAGGAAAACCCGTTCGAGGCGATGATGGCGCGCTTCGACCACGCCGCGCAGCTGCTGGCGCTCGATCCCGGACTCTACCGGGTGCTGCGACAGCCCGAGAAGCAGCTCATCGTATCGGTGCCGATTCAGCGGGACAACGGTGAGATCGACGTGTTCACCGGGTACCGGGTTCTCCACAACACCTCGCGCGGCCCCGCCAAGGGAGGCATCCGGTTTGACAAGCACGTCACGCTGGACGAGGTCAAGGCGCTGGCCGCGTGGATGACGTGGAAATGCGCCGTGGTCAACATCCCGTTCGGCGGTGCCAAAGGGGGCGTGGTCTGCGATCCCAGCACACTCTCCATCAACGAGCTGGAGCGCATCACCCGCCGCTACACGGCGGCCCTCATGGATATCCTCGGCCCCGAGTCGGACATTCCCGCTCCGGACGTCAATACCAACGAGCGGGTCATGGCGTGGATCATGGACACGTACTCCATGCACCGGCGCCACTCCGTGACCGCCGTCGTGACCGGGAAACCGATCGAGATGGGTGGCTCGCACGGACGCCGCGAGGCCACCGGCCGGGGCTGCATGATCACCACTCGGGAAGCCCTGAAGCACCTGGGGCTGCCGGTCAAGGGCGCCAAGGTGGCGGTGCAGGGGTTCGGCAACGTGGGCTCGATCGCCGCCCTCCTGATGGAGCAGGAAGGTCTACAGGTCGTGGGGGTGAGCGACGTGTCCACCGCGATCTACAACGGCAAGGGCATCCCGGTCGCCGACGCGATCATGTGGGTCCGCGAGCATCGCTATCTGTCGGGGTACCCCGGGGCAGAGACGATCCGCCCCGAGGAGCTGTTGACGCTCGATGTGGACGTGCTGCTGCCCGCAGCCGTGGAGAATGCGATCACCCGGAAGAACGGCCCGCACATCAAAGCCAAGGTAATCTGCGAGGGGGCCAACGGACCCACCACGCCCGGCGCCGACAAGATCCTCGAGGAGAAAGGCGTGTTCGTCATTCCGGATATCCTCGCCAACGCGGGCGGGGTGACGGTCAGCTACTTCGAGTGGGTGCAAGACCGGGCCGCATACTTCTGGGACGAACCCACGGTGAACCAACGGCTCGAGCAGATCCTCAAGCGTTCCTTCCTCGATGTGCTGTCGGTGGCAGAGCGCCACCGCGTCAACATGCGGATCGCGGCGTACATGCTCGCGATGGAGCGGGTGGCCGCGGTGCACCGGCTGCGCGGCCTCTATGCGTGATGGTCCTGCACGTGGTGGCCGTGGGACGGGTGTCGGACGTAAGCCTGAGGGCCGCCTGTGCCGACTACGCCGCCCGGGTTCGCCGGGTGTGGAGCCTCGAGGTCCGCGAGGTTCGGTCTCCGGCCGGCCGCTTCTCCCCCTCGGAGCGCGCGCGGCGGGAAGGCGAGCGCCTGCTCGCAGCGCTGCCCCCGGGCGTACTGGCGGTGGCCCTCACCCCCACCGGCCGGCGCGAGACCAGCGAAGGGTTCGCCCGGCGACTGGCCGAGTGGCAGGCCAACGGCAGGAGCATTGCGTTCGTCCTGGGTGGAGCCGACGGGCTCGACACCCAAGTAATCCAGCGCTGTGAGCTGGCCCTGAGTCTGTCACCTCTGACATTCCCTCACGAGCTCGCCCGCCTGATCCTGCTCGAACAACTGTACCGCGGGGCGACGATACTGCGCGGGACCCCCTACCACCGGGGCCAGTGAGCGCTCCGCCCGCCAACCTCGAGTTCGAGCCCACGCCCATCGGGGGTTGGCTGCCGGCCGATCCAGGTCGGCTGGCCGCCGCCCGGGCCATCCGCCTGGACCCCGGCCTGCGCCCGGCGTTCCTGGCGCAGGGGGCGGCCCAGGCCAACCTCGAGCGCCTCTTGGACGGGGCGCTCTGCGTCACGACGGGCCAACAGCCGGGCCTGTTCACCGGGCCGCTCTTCACGCTCCACAAGGCCCTCACCACGGTGGCCCTGGCCCGCGAGGCCACTGTCAGCCTGGGCCATGCGGTGGTGCCCGTGTTCTGGGTGGCCGGGGACGACCACGATTTCGCGGAGGGCAACCAGGCGCACGTGCTGACCGCATCCAACGACGTGGAGCACCTGGTGCTCCGCGAGCGCGATGCCTCCGCCCCGCTAACGCCGCTGTATCGGGAGCCGGTGGGGGACGACATCGCGCGCCTGCTCGACGTACTTCGGGTCAAGCTGCCGGAGACCGAGTTCCGGTCGGGTGTCCTGGAGTGGCTGGAGCGTCACTACCGTCCCGACACGGATCTGGCGAGTGCCTTCGCCCGCGCCGTGAGTGACCTCCTGGGGCCCTTGGGGTTGGTCGTCTTCCAGCCCACCCACCCCGCTGCCAAGCGGGCCATGGCCCCGTGGCTCCTGCGCGTGTTGGAAGCGGCGGCGCCGCTCAACGACGCGCTCGTCGCGACCGCCGAAGACCTCCAGCGCGCCGGGCGCCCCGCACCGGTAACCGTGGGCGATGGCGCCACCATGGTCATGATCGAGGGACCGCTGGGCCGGGATCGGCTCCTGCTCGACGCCGGGGCCTACGTGGCCCGCCGCGCGGGGGAACGGTGGACCCACGATGCGCTGACGAAGCTGGCCACCGACGACGCCCAGCGCCTGTCGGCTAATGTGCTGGCCCGCCCGGCCGTCGAGGCAGCCCTGCTGCCTACCATCGCCTACGTGGCGGGCCCGGGGGAACTTGCCTACTTGCCCCAGGCGGCGCCGGTATACCGGGCGCTGGGGGTGCCCGCGCAGGCCGTGGCGCCACGTTGGTCGGGCCGCGTGGTGGAGGCCCGGGTGCGCAAAGTCCTGGAGAAGTTCCACATCGCGGCCGATGCCCTGAGCCAGCCGGAAGGGCAACTGGAAGCCGCCCTCGTGGCCGGTGAGCTGCCTCCCGCTGCCCGGGAGGCGATTGGCGGGCTGCGTACCGCGCTGGCGACCGAGTATCAGCGCCTGGCGGACGCCGCCGTCGCCGTAGACCCCACGCTCCGAAAGCCCATCGAGTCCGCTCGGAACGCCGCCCAGGGCGCCGTGGCAGAGATCGAGAAGCGGTTGGTGGCGCATCTCAAGAAGCAAAACGACATCCTGCTCCAGCAGCTGGACAAGGCACGGCGTAATCTGTTCCCGCTGGGTCGCCCACAGGAGCGGGTGCTGAACCTGACCACCTACGCGGTGCGCTACGGGCCTGCCTTCCTCGACGCGGTGCTGGCGGCGTGCACTCCCCATGCGCCCACCCTTGAATCCCTCTCGGACTCAGCCTAGTATCACGCTGTATGTTCTGGGTGATTGGCTTCCTCGTCCTCCTGGTCGCGCTGCTCATCCCCATCCTCGCGATCGTCCTCGACGCTCCGGCCTTCCGCCACCTGCTGGAGCGCCGCTTCGGGGCCGAAGGCTCGCGGGAGCTCAAGGAACTAACTGGCAAAGTGGCCAGCCTGGAAGACGACCTCGATGATCTCGGCCGGTCGGTCCAGGCCCTTCGCGAGGAGACGCAGTTCCTGCAACATCTCCTGGAGAACCCGGAACAGCGGCCATCGCCTCGATCGCTGACGCCGCCCAAGTCCTGAGCGGATGCCCCAGTCCACGGGGCGCCTAGCCGGTCGGGTCGCCGCCGGCATCGTCGTCGCCCGCATCCTGGGATTCGTCCGGGAGCGGTTCTTCGCCCACTACTTCGGCAACGGACCCGCCGCCGACGCGTTCCGCGCGGCGCTCAAGATCCCGAACCTCATCCGCAATCTCCTGGGGGAAGGCACGCTCTCGGCGTCCTTCATCCCGGTCTACGCCGCACTCCTCCAGCGGGAAGGGGAGGAGGCGGGCCGCCGCCTAGCGGGCGTGGTGGCGTCACTGCTGATCCTCCTCACCGCTGCCGCGGCCCTGGCGGGCATCGCGCTGGCGCCCGTCATCACCGACGTCGTCGCACCCGGGTTCAGCGGGGCCACCAGGGATCTCACCGTGACCCTGGTCGAGATCCTGTTTCCCATGTCCGGCGTGATGATCCTGTCGGCGTGGTGCCTGGGGGTCCTGAACACGCACGGTCGCTTCTTCCTGTCGTACGCCGCTCCCGCCATGTGGAACGTCGCCCAGATCGCAACCCTGGTAGGGTTGGGCGGCCGCCTCGCCGGAAACCGGCTGGTGGTCGCCCTGGCCTGGGGAGCGCTGGCGGGCAGCGCACTGCAGGTCGCGGTGCAGCTCCCCACGACTCTGAGGCTCCTCAAGGGCATCTACTGGTCGTTGGACCGGGCGGTCAGCGGCGTTCGGCCGGTGATCCGGGCCTGGGTGCCCGTGTTGTTCGGTGCCGGCGTGGCCCAGGTGTCGAGCATCGTCGATACGCAACTGGGCTCGCTGTTGGGCGGTGGGGCCGTCGCGGCGCTGGGCTACACTCAGCTGCTGTCCATGCTTCCGCTGTCGTTGTTCGGCGTGAGTATCGCGGCCGCGGCGCTCCCCGAGCTGAGCCGGGACGCGGCGGGCCAGGCGGTAGACATGCTGCGCCAGCGTCTGGGCGACGGGATCCGCCGGCTCGCCTTCTTCGTGGTGCCGTCGGCCTTCGCGCTGGCCGCGCTGGGACAGCCGATCGTGGCCGCGCTGTTCCAGACGGGTAGGTTCGGGCCGGAAGACACCGCGCTCGTCACCGGGGTCCTCGCGGCCTACGCCATCGGCATCCCGGCGCAGGCTTCGGTCAAGCTGCTCGCCTCCGGCTTCTACGCCCAGGGAGACACCCGAACGCCGGTGCGGATCGCGGCTGTGTCCGTGGCCGTCGCCGCGGGCGCGGCCTTCGTTTTGATGCAATGGCTGGGACCCGCCGGCATCGCCCTGGGCTCGTCGGCCGGGGCGTATCTCAATATGGGCCTCAACTACCGGGGCCTGGTGCATCGGATCGGGCGCCCGCTGGGGAAGCCCGAGTTTGCCTCGCTGTGGACGGCGGTCCTGGGCGCCACGCTCGCCACGCTCGCTGCGGTGGCGACGGCCCAGGCCGGCTGGGGCCCGTGGCCCACGACCGTGGCTGCGTTGAGCGCGTTCCTGGTAGCTTACCAAGGAGTGGGTCTTCTCCTGCGCCACCCGGACGCCATCGGGTTATGGCGGTTCGTGTCACGGAGGTGAAGAAGCATGGCGTGCCCCGCTGGGTTCCATAGGGCGCGCCACGAACTTCCGAGGCCCACACTGAGCCACGACGGCATGACACGCAGGCGACCTGCAGAAGCGCTCGAACGCAAGCTCGACACGCTGCCGGACCGGCCCGGCGTCTACCTGTGGAAGGATGCGGCCGGAACCGTGGTGTACGTGGGCAAGGCCAAGAGCCTGCGGCAGCGGGTGCGCAGCTATCTCACGGCGGACGACGACCAGAGTCCCAAGCACCGGCTGCTGCTCAAGCTCATCGCCGACGTGGAGACCATTGTCGTGCCCTCGGAGCCCGGGGCGCTGCTGCTGGAGAACAACCTCATCAAGGAGTACCAGCCACGCTTCAACATCCGCCTGCGGGACGACAAGAGCTACCCGTCTATCGCAGTGACGCTGGAGGAGCCGTTTCCGCGCGTGCTGGTGGTGCGCCGGTTGAACCTCCCGGGCGCCCGCTACTTCGGGCCCTACACGGACGTCGCCGTGCTGCGGAGCACCCTGCAAGTCATTCGCCGCATCTTCACCGTCCGGTCGTGCCACTATGACCTTCCGGGGGAGGCGCCGGACCGGCCCTGCTTGGACTACCACATCCATCGCTGCCTGGCGCCGTGCGTGGCGTATCAGACGCAAGCCGAGTACCAGCGCATGATCGACGACGTAGTGGCGTTCCTCGAAGGTAAGACGGTGGACGTGCGCACCCGGCTGCGGGAGCGTATGGACCAGGCCGCGGCTCGCCTCGAGTTCGAGCGGGCCGCCGAGATTCGCAACGCGCTCAAGTGGCTGGACCAACTGGAGCAACCCCAGGTGGTCGAGAAAGTGGGCGGTGGCGATGCGGATGCCATCGGGTTCGCGCGGGACGGCGACGACGCGGCGGGGGTGGTGCTGCGGGTGCGCGACGGCAAGATCGTGGCCCGCGAGCAGCGGTTGCTCCACAACCTGGCGGAGGAGCCGGATGAAGCGGTCTTGAGCGCGTTCCTGGTGCGCTACTACGTGCCCCTGGAGGCACGGGCACCGCAGGCATTGCTCCCCTTTACGCCGGCCGACTTCGAGGAGCTGACCCAGCTGCTCCCCGACCACACCTTCGCGGTCCCCCAGCGAGGCCCCCGGGCACGCCTGGTGACCCTGGCCGACCAGAACGCGCGCCACTTGCTGGAGAGCCTGCTCATCGAATCGTTCGTCACCGACGAGCGGGCCGAGGACCCGGTGTATGCGCTGGGCCGAGACCTGGGCCTCACCGTGGTGCCTCGCGCGATCACCTGCGTGGACATCTCCACCAATCAGGGCCGGGACACGGTCGGGTCCCTGGTGTGGTTCGAGGCGGGGCGGCCCAAAAAGAGCGAATACCGGCACTTCCGCATCAAGGGGGAGGGCCAGCAGGACGATTATGCCGGCATCCGCGAGGTGTTGTCGCGCTTCGTGCGGCGGCGGCTGGAGGAGCAGAAGCCGCTGCCGGACCTCTTCGTAATCGACGGCGGCAAGGGGCAGCTCGGCGCCGCCGCCGCGGTGTTGGCCGAGCAGGGCATTCAGCCGGCCAACATCATCAGCCTGGCGAAGCGGGAGGAGGAGGTCTTCCTGCCAGCGCGCACCGACAGCCTGCTTCTTCCTCGCCGCTCGCCGTCGCTCAAGCTGCTGCAGCGCGTCCGCGACGAGGCGCACCGATTCGCCATTGGCTACAGCCGGGCGCGGCGGGCCCGTCGTACCGTGACGTCCCAGCTGCTCGACATCCCCGGGGTTGGCCCCCGCCGGCGGCGTCTGCTGCTCGAGAGGTTCGGGAGCTTGGCGGGCGTGCGGCTGGCCACGCCACAGGAGATCGCCGCGCTGCCGGGGTTCTCCTCCAAGCTGGCCGACCGCGTGCTCGAACACCTACGAACGGGATAACAGCTCATGGCTTGGACGCTTCATTGCTCCGAATGCCGGACGACCGCCGACCCCAGTGGTCTGCCGACCGTGTGCCCGGCGTGCGGCGCACCCTGGCTGGTGCGCCTGGCCCAGCGTCCCGACCCCGGCGCGAAGCAGGAGCTGGCGAAGCGCCCCTGGACCATGTGGCGCTACCAGGAGTGGCTGCCGCTCCTGCCCGGGGAAGAGCCGGTGTCTCTGGGCGAGGGGGTGACCCCCTTGCTTCGGGCATCGCACCTCGAGCGGCGGCTCGGCATGCGCGAGCTGTGGGTCAAGGATGAGGGGAAGAACCCCACGGGATCGTTCAAGGCGCGTGGCCTGGCCGCGGCCGTGACGCGCGCCCGAGCCGGAGGCGCGACACGTTTCACGATTCCCACGGCCGGAAACGCCGGTGTGGCCCTCGCCGCCTACGGCGCGCGAGCCGGAGCCGGCGTGCGGGTGTACGCTCCGCGGACCACGCCTTCCACCATTCTCCAGCAGATCCGCGCGTTCGGCGCCGAGCTGACGCTGCTGGACGGGCACATCGGGGACTGCGGTAAGGCTTCCCGCGCGTACGCCAATGAATCCGGAGCGTTCGACGTCTCGACGCTTCGAGAACCCTACCGCATCGAGGGCAAGAAGACCCTGGGCTTGGAGCTGGCCGAGCAACTGGACTGGCGCCTGCCGGACGCGATCGTGTATCCGGCCGGCGGGGGCACCGGGGTCATTGGCATGTGGAAGGTGTTCGGCGAGCTGCGCTGGGCGCATTGGCTCGACAGCCCACCCCCGCGACTGTACTGCGTGCAATCCTCCGGTTGCGCCCCGGTGGTCAAGGCGTTCGAGGCCGGTGCCGATCGCACCGAGCCTTGGCCGGAGCCGGTCACCGTGGCCGCCGGGCTGCGGGTACCCGCACCGTTGGGGGGGCGGCTGATGCTTCGGGCCATGCGGGAGACCAAGGGAGGCGCGGTGGCCGTGAGCGACGAGGAGCTGTGCGCGGCGCAGGGGGAGTTGGCGGTGCGCGAGGCCATCGACGCCGCGCCGGAAGGCGGCGCGACGTTGGCCGCGCTCGAACATTTCATTGAGCGGGGAGAGATTCGGCGGGAGGAGTCGGTGGTGCTCTTCAACACCGGGGCCGGGTGGCTTTATCGCTAAGGACTGGCGATAATTCTCGGTTATGCTGCGGCCCGCGCGCATCGCCATCCTGGACCCGTTCGCGGGCATCAGCGGTGACATGTTGCTGGGGGCGCTGTTGGACGTCGGGGTGAGCCCTTCGTGGCTCGAGACGCTGCCCCAGCGACTGGGGTTCCCCAGGGTGAGCGTCGAGGTGCGCCAGGTCGTGCGATGCGGCGTGCGCGCCACCAAGGTGGACTTCCGCATCCCGGAGGGGCGGTCCAGCTTGGGGCATCATGGGGCCCATGTCGGTCAACTGATGGAGGTGGTGCGCCAGGGGCAGGTCGCGGAGCCAGTGAAACAGCGCGCGGTGCGCGCCTTCGAGCTGCTGGGGGCCGCAGAGGGTCGGGTGCACGGCCTGTCGCCCGAACGGGTGCACCTGCACGAAGTGGGCGCCGTGGACGCCGTGCTGGACATCGTGGGTGCGTGCGAGGGTTTCGAGCACCTGGGCGCGGGCGCGGTGTACAACTTCCCAGTGGCCGTGGGGAGCGGGTGGGTCGAGGCGAAACACGGCAAGCTGCCGGTCCCGGCCCCCGCCACGGCGATTCTGCTGGAAGGCGTGGACGTGGCGCGAGGCGGACCGGTAGACGGTGAGGCCACCACGCCCACCGGCGCCGCGTTGCTGAGGGTGATGTCGGAGGGACCTCCGCCGGAGCGGTGGCGCCTGGTGGCATCAGGGTGGGGGGCCGGGACGCGGGACCCCGAGCCATACCCCAACGCGTTACGGCTGCTGGTGGCGGATGTCGCCGCCGAGGCGGGAGACGTGGAGGTCATCGCGACGGACGTGGATGACCTCCAGCCCGAGTACGTGGAACCGCTGCGCGAAGCCCTGTTCGCCGCCGGCGCGCTGGATTGCCTGGTGTGGGCCACGCACGGGAAGAAGGGACGGGTGGCGCTGCGCCTCGAGGCGCTGGCGCCGCCGGCCGCGGCGGAGGCGGTGGTCCAGGCGTTGTTCGCGCACTCCACCACGGCGGGACTGCGCCGCTGGCGGGCGGTTCGACACACGCTGGCGCGGCGCGAAGTGACGGTGGAGTTGGAGCCGGATGTGCGCGTGCGCGTGAAGGTCACGGAGGCTCCGGACGGTGCCCGGGTGAAACCGGAGTATCAGGACGTCGTGCAGGCGGCGACGCGGTTGAAGCGCTCCGCGCTGAGTGTGGCGCGCGAGGCCACGCGCCGAGCCGAAGCGGCGCTGGAAGATGGATCTGGCAAGTAGCACCACTCACAACTCAAGAGAGGGAGCGATCACAGCATGAGGAAGTATGTAGCGTGGCCGGCGGCCGCGCTGCTCCTGGCGGGGGCGGCGACCGAGGTCCCGGCACAGCAGCGTGGAGCGCCGCAGCCACCGCCGCAGCAGGATCTATGCGACCTCAAGACCTCGCACTTCGCCGTGAGCCGCGCGGTGCTCTACATCCAGAACGCGTCGAGCGGGCAGGATTCCACCAAGAAGCAACAGGCACTCGACGGAGCGCATCGCTCTCTCATCGAAGCGCTCGAGCAGGGCCAAGCGGAGAACCCGGCCGTGTGGTATTTCCTGGGCGTGTACTACACGCTCCTGGGAGACGGCGTCGGCGCGGACTCGTCGTTCGATAAGGTCGAAACGATGATGCCCGCCTGCGCGGCGGACGTACTGCAGAATCGCCAGATCGCCTGGGCCACCGTGGCGAACCAGGGAATCGAGGCGATGCGCAAGAACGATTACGCCAAGGCGAAGGAGCACTTCGGCATCGCCAACCGCGTCTGGGACAAGGACCCCACGGCGTCCTTCTACCTGGCCACCGTGTTCGCTACCGAGGACGAGGCCGACAGCTCGCTGCACTACTTCAAGCTGGCTGCGCAGGCCGCCGCCGGGGACACGGCCCAAACGGAGATCCACGAGAAGTCCACTCAGAACGTGGCCCGCATCTATCAGGTGCTGGAGCGGTGGGACTCGGCGCAAGTGTACTTCAAGGCCTACCTCGAGATGCACCCGGAGGACCTGGAGGGCCAAACCAGCCTCGCCACGGCCCACATGGCCAGCGGTGATACCGCCAACGCGGTGCGGATCTACGACGCCCTCCTGACCCAGGCCGCGAACCTGGACGCCCTGGACGTATTCCGGATCGGCGTGGCCCTGTTCCGGGCGGAGCGGCCCGAGCGCGCGGCGCAGGCATTCGAAGCGGGGCTCCAGAAGAATCCCCACTACCGGAATGGGCTCTTCAACCTGACGAACGCGTACTTCTCGCTGGCCCAGGCCACGCAGAAGCCCGACTCGGTCAAGTTCTGGGCCGGCAAGATGCTCCCCGCCGCGCAGCGGCTGGCCACGGGAGACCCGCTTAACCGGCAGGTGCTGCGGTTGGTCGCGGCCGCGCATCAGTTCGTGGGCAACGATGACTCCACCGATGCCGTGCTCAAGAACGTCAATGGAATGAAGTACGAGGTGGAGGTGCTGTCGGGGCAGGCCACGAGCAACGGGTACGAGGTCCACGGGACGATCGCGGCCATTCAGCCAACGGCGGCCCAAGCCATCCAGGATTCCATTGCCAGAGATGAAGCTACGCTGGAGACGCTCAAGAACGTTCCCGCGGCCCAGCGAGCCCAGGCCCAGCGGCGGCAGGCCACCGTGCAGGCCAGGGTCACGCGTCTCCGCGCCAGTCTGGAGAAGCTCAAAGGGCCGGTGAACGTGCCGGCGCTTACCTTTGAATTCCTGGGCGTGGACGGCAACGTGGTGGCGACGGAGACCGTGGCGGCCCAAGCCATCGAGCCGGGCGGGGTAAAATCGTTCCAGCTCACGCCGACGGGTGAGGGCGTGGTCGCCTGGCGGTATAAGTCGAGCTGAGCGGTCTCGAGGCTTGCTTGACACGCGGGCGGAGGGTTCGGCATACTCCGCCCCTTCGCGGGCGTAATTCAGGGGTAGAATGCCAGCTTCCCAAGCTGGACGTCGCCGGTTCGAATCCGGTCGCCCGCTCTGAACTGCTGGGGAGAACTGCGTAAGGGGTGAGGGGTAAGGGGGACCCCCTCACCCCTTACCCCTTACGCATTTTCGATCCGGGTCCATCACTGCCTCACATGATCCGCATTGCCGCCGTTGCCCCCGATTCGATCGCCGCCGACCTCGGGCTCGCGCCGGGCACGGAGTTGCTCCGCGTCAACGGCCGCGAGCTGAGCGACTTCCTGGACTGGGAGTTCCTCACCGCCGACCAGCAGTTCCTGTTGCTCGCCCGGCTTCCAGACGGTGGGGTGGTGGAGTACGACATCGAGCGGCCCGAGGGACTCCCCCTCGGGGTCGAGCTGGAGCCGCCTCGCATCCGCCGCTGCGCCAATCACTGCGACTTTTGCTTCGTGGACGGTCTCCCGGAAGGACTCCGGGATACGCTGTACGTGCGCGACGACGATTATCGCCTCTCCTTCCGCTACGGCAACTTCGCCACGCTCACCAACCTCAAGCCCCGGGATATTGAACGGATCCTCGAGTACCATCTGTCGCCACTCTACGTCTCGGTGCACGCCACGGACCCGGTGATCCGCCGCCGAGTCTTAAGAAACCCGCGCACGCCCGAGATCATCCCCCAGCTCCAGGAGTTCGCCGCCGGTGGCATCCGATTCCACGCCCAGATCGTGCTGCAACCAGGCGTCAACGACGGGCCGATCCTGGAACGAAGCCTCGGGGATCTCTACGGGCTGGAGGAAACCATCCTGACGGTCGCCGTGGTGCCGGTAGGGCTCACCTCGTTCAGCAACCACGCGGCTGCCCGTGAGCCGACCGAGGCGGAGTGCCGGGCAGCGGCAGTCACGGTGCACCGGTTCGCGGAGCGGGCACTGTCCCAGCGGGGGCATCGCTGGGTGCACGGCTCGGACGACCTGTACCTGAACGCCAACCTGCCGTTGCCCCCCGCCGAGTGGTACGGGGACTTCGAGCAAGTGGAAAACGGCGTCGGCAGTGTTCGGTACCTCGAGCAACGGATCGCGGCTACGGGGCCGCTCCCGGAACTCACCGGTCGGCGCATCGGCGTGCTGACCGGCACCGCCATGGCCCGTCTGATGCCGCAGGTACTGGGCACGCTCGCCGCCACCACCGGCGCGCACTTCGACTTGATGGTGTTGGAGAACGACCTCTTCGGCCCTTCGGTGACCACCGCGGCCCTGCTCCCGGGACGAGCCTTCCGCCGGGCGCTGGAGGGCAGGAGCGACCTGGACCTCGCTCTCCTCCCCGCGGAAACGGTGAATGACGACGGTGTGTTCCTGGACGACCTCCGGTTCGACCAGCTGGCCCGGAGCCTCCCAACCCGCGTCCGCCTGTCGTACGATTTCGCCGACGTCTTGAGCGAGGCGTTCCGGGCGTGAAACGCGCAACCGTGGCAATCGTCGGCCGGCCCAACGTCGGCAAGTCCACCCTCTTCAACCGGATCGTGGGGGGCCGCCGGGCGATCGTGGATGACCGCCCCGGGGTCACCCGCGATCGCCACTACGCGCCGGTCGAGTGGAGCGGTCGGAGGTTCTGGCTGGTAGACACCGGTGGCTGGACCGAAGCGAGCGGAGACAGCCTCGAGGCGGCCATCCGGCGCCAGGTGGAACTGGCCGTCCGAGACGCGGATGCGGTGCTCTTTGTGGTGGACACGCAAGAGGGTCTGCATCCGGCGGACCAGGCCATGGCCGAGGTCTTGCGCCCTTTTCGGGACCGGGTGCTCCTGGTCGCCAACAAGGCCGACGCCCTCCCGGACGACCACTCCCACCACGCGTTCTACCGACTCGGGTTTGGCGAGGCGTTCCCTGTTTCGGCGGCGGTTGGCAAGGGATCCGGGGACCTGCTCGAGAAACTGGTTGAGCACCTGCCTGAAGACCGCGAGGACTCCCCGCCGGACACCGTCCAGGTTGCCATCATCGGTCGCCCCAACGTGGGCAAGTCGAGCCTGGCTAACCGGTTGCTGGGTGAAGAGCGGAGCGTCGTGGCCGCCGAACCGGGCACCACTCGAGATGCCATCGACTCCCCCTTGCGGTACCACGGCCGGACACTCAACTTCATTGATACCGCAGGGTTACGGCGACGATCGAAAGTAGTAGATGAGATCGAGTTCTACTCGTCCCTGCGAACCGAACGGGCGATCGAGCGGGCGCACGTGTGCGTCCTGGTGGTGGACGCCTCGCAGGGAATGCACGTGCAGGACCTGAAGATTGCCGAGGCGGTCTGGGAACAGGGAGCGGGACTCATCATCGCCGTCAACAAGTGGGATCTGATCGCCGAAAAAGACACGGCCACGGCGCTCCGAGGCGAGCAGGCCATCGTGGAGCGCATGCCCGCGCTCGCAGCCGTTCCGTTTGTGTACCTCTCGGCGCTCACCGGGCACCGGGTGCGGCGACTGCTGGACCTGATTCTCTCAGTTGCGGCCGAGCGCTCTCGCCGCGTTCCGACGGCGGAAGTGAACCGCGTCATGCGCGGGTTGGTCCAACGCAATCAGCCGCCGCAGCAGGCGGGCCGGGAGATCAAGATCTACTACGGGTCGCAAATCGGCACCGAGCCGCCGGATTTCGCGGTGGTGTCGAACCGGCCGGAGGCCGTCCCGGAGGCGTACCGACGGTACCTGGTCAACGGATTTCGAGAGGCGTGGGGCTTCTTGGGCAATCCCGTGCGCCTGACCCTGCGGCGTAAGCGGAGCAAGCGGTGACCCTCGCGCTTTGGCTGTTGGCGGCGTATTTCCTCGGGGCGATTCCCACGAGTTACCTCGTCGCACGATGGCTCGGCGGCATTGATCTGCGGGAGCACGGGAGCAAGAACCTGGGAGCGACCAATCTCTACCGGACGTTGGGATGGCGATACGCCGTTCCCACGGGCCTGTTCGACGTCGCCAAGGGGGCCATCCCGGTGGTGGTCTTCGCACCCAGGGCCGGGGGTCCGGAATGGGTCCCCATCGGCCTGGGCGTGGCGGCGATCATTGGTCACGTGTTCTCGCTGTTCGTGCGGTTTCGAGGCGGGAAGGGCGTGGCTACGGCAGCCGGTGCCGTGCTCGGCCTGGCGCCCCTGCCGCTGGCCGTGAGCGCGGTGGTCTGGGTGACGCTGGTTTGGGCCACGGGGTACGTCTCGCTAGCCTCCATGTCCGGCGCCGCGGCGTTCCCGCTGGCCGTGTGGCTCCTCCAGCCGGGCGACCCGTACGTTCTGGTGGCCGGCGTCCTCCTGGCCACGTTCATCGTCTTCACCCACCGCGCCAACATTCGCCGGCTGCTCGAGGGACGCGAGGCCCGGTTCGGTCACCACGCGGCGCCGTGAGAGTCGCGGTCATCGGCGCCGGAAGCTGGGGAACGACCCTGGCGAACCTGCTGACCCACCGAGGGCACCAGGTGGGGATCTGGGCTCGCGAGCCTGCGGTCGCCGAGTCGATCAATCGCGACCACGTCAACCAGCTGTACCTGCCGGAGCGACCACTCCACCCCGGACTGGTTGCGCACCAGGAGATCCCAGGCGCGGTGCGGGGGGCCGAACTGATCGTCTCGGCCGCGCCGTCTCACGCGGTGCGGGCCGTAAGCGCCACCGTGGCCCAGGCGGTGACCGGCCATCCCATCGTGGTCAGCGTGTCGAAGGGGATCGAGATGGACTCGTTGGCCCTCATGTCAGCGGTGCTGGAGGAGACGCTGCCCAATCTCAGCGTCGTGGTCCTCTCGGGCCCCTCGTTCGCCCAGGAGGTTTACGACCGGCAGCCCACGGCGGTGGTCGCCGCATCCACCGATCTCACCGCCGCCGAGCTGGTCCAGCAGGCCTTCTCGACCAGCACGTTCCGGGCCTACACCAGCGGGGACGTGGTCGGCGTGCAGCTGGGCGGGGCGCTCAAGAACGTGATCGCGCTGGCGGCCGGCATCCTGGAAGGGATGGGCCTGGGGCACAACCCCCGGGCCGCCCTGATCACACGCGGACTGGCCGAGACCACCCGCTTGGGCGAGGCGCTGGGCGCGGAGGCAGCGACCTTCGCCGGGCTGGCGGGGATGGGCGACCTGGTCCTCACGGCTACCGGCCAGCTCAGCAGAAACCGCTCGCTCGGGGTGGAGTTGGGGAAGGGACGCAGCCTCGCGGAGGTCCTGGCCGAACGGCGCACCGTGGCCGAGGGCGTTCACACCGCCCGCGCGGCGGTCGACCTGGGGCGGCGGACGGGCATCGAGCTCCCCATCGCGTCTGAGGTCTCCCAGATTCTGTTCGAGGGCAAGTCACCCCGCCGGGCTATCGCGGACCTCATGGAGCGCGAGTTGAAAGCGGAGCAGTGGCGATGACGGTCTCGAGACCGGTCCAGGAGTTCTTCTCCATCGGTGACGTCTGCCAGCTCACCGACCTCAAGCCCCACGTGCTGCGCTACTGGGAGAGCCAGTTCCGGTTTCTCAATCCCGCCAAGAACCGGTCCGGTAACCGGGTGTACCAGCGGCGCGAGATCGAACTGATCCTGCTGGTCAAGCATCTGCTGTACACGGAGAAGTACACCATCGAGGGGGCGCGACAGCGCGTGGACGAGTACCGGCGAACCGGAACCCTGAAAGCGCAGGCTCGCGCAGCGCTCCAACACGAGACCATCGAAGACCTCACCCATCAGCTGCGGGCCATCCTCGACATCCTGGACGGCAAGACCCCCGTTGAACATCCTCGTCAGTAACGACGACGGGATCCTGGCGCGCGGCCTGGCCCTGCTGGCCGAGGTGTGCCGCACCGTCGCGACGGTCACGGTCGTGGCCCCCGACCGCGAGCAGAGCGGGACCAGCCATTCGCTGACGCTCACCCGTCCGCTCCGGCCGCTCAAGCGGCCGGACGGCTCGTTCCAGGTGGACGGCACCCCCACCGACTGCGTGTTGCTGGCGTTGGGGGCGCTCCTCGAGCCGCGGCCGGATTTCGTGTTCTCCGGAATCAACCACGGACCCAACATGGGTGAGGACGTGATGTACTCCGGGACCGTCGCGGCGGCGATGGAAGGGTTGTCGCTCGGCATCCCGGGCGTCGCGATCTCGTTCGCGGGGTCTGGGCTCGAGGTCATGGAGAGCCAGCGACCCTGGCTGGAGCGTCTCATCGGGTCGGTGGTCCGGGTCCGGGAGTTTCCCAAGGAGACGTTGCTCAACGTGAACCTCCCCCCGGTGCCGGGTGACCAGATCCGGGGCATCCGGGTGACGACGCTGGGGAGCCGGGTGTTCTCCGAGTCGCTCATGAACACCAAAGACCCGTGGGGCAGGCGCATGTACTGGATCGGCGGCGGTCAGATCTCCTGGTCGGGGCGCGAGGACTCGGACTTCATCGCCGTCAAGGAGGGCTACATTTCCGTCACGCCGCTGCACGTGGATTTGACCAACTATGGCCTGCTGGAGGTAGTGCGCGAGTGGAAGCTGGGCGAGTAGCCGACAGCTACGCCGGGTACCGGGCACGCCTGGTGGAACGGCTGCGCGAGCGAGGGATTCGCGACCTCGCCGTGCTGCGGGCGTTCGGGGAGACCCCGCGGCACCTGTTCGTGCCGGAGGCCCTACGGGAACGCGCCTACGAAGACACGGCGCTCCCCATTGGGCGAGGGCAGACCATCTCGCGGCCCCTCACCCATGCCACCTACCTGGAAGCTCTCTCCCTGCGGGGCCGGGAACGAGTGCTCGAGGTCGGCACCGGGTCGGGGTACCAAGCGGCGTTGTTGTCACACCTGGTGGCACAGGTGTTCACGGTTGAGCGCTTCACGCAGTTGGCCGACCGGGCCAGGGCAGGGCTGGCGCGGGCGGGCGCCCGTAACGTCACCGTCCTGGCGGGGGATGGGTCGCTGGGATGGCGCCCGTACGCCCCGTACGACGCGATCCTCGTCTCGGCAGCGGCTCCCAGCGTCCCGCAGCCGCTCCTGGAGCAGTTGGCCGACGGTGGCCGCCTCCTGATGCCGCTGGGCGGCCCGGACTCCCAGGAGCTGGTCCGGATCACCCGGCGAGGCACGGCGTTCGACGAAGAACGGCTGGCGGTCGCCAGCTTCGTTCCGCTGCTGGGCCGTCACGGCGCTACCAACACCTAGCATGTTCAACGTCTTCGTCACCTGGCTGACAGAGACCATTTTCCAGCTCGGCTACCCCGGCATCGTGCTGCTCATGGCAGTGGAATCATCCTTCTTCCCGCTGCCGTCCGAGCTGATCATGCCGCCCGCCGGCTACCTGGCGGCCCAAGGCCGGATGAACGCCGGTTGGGCGGTTCTGGCCGGGACCGTGGGAAGCGTGCTGGGTGCGCTCTTCAACTATTTCCTCGCCCAGAAGCTAGGCCGGCCGCTGTTGTACCGTTATCACCGCTATCTGTTGATCTCGGTATCGTCCCTGGAGCGCTCTGAAGCCTTCTTCCGGCGCCACGGGGAGATCGGGACCTTTCTGAGCCGCCTGCTCCCCGTGGTCCGGCATCTGGTTTCGCTTCCTGCCGGCCTGGCTCACATGCGGCTGGACCGGTTCGTGGGGTACACGGCGGCAGGCGCGGCCCTGTGGTGCGTCATTCTCACGGCTATCGGTTGGTACATTGGACGGCACGCGCCGAACTTGGAGCGCGAGGTGGTCCAGCACTACAGCACCGTGGCCACGCTGGTTCTGCTCCCTGCCATGGCCGTGGTGATCGCGATCTACGTGCTCCGCCGACGGCGACGGCAAGCGCGATCCGGAGTGTAGCGGTGGCTGAGGCTGCGGCTCGATGGCTCATCACCGGGGAGGTGCAGGGAGTTGGCTTCCGATGGTTCGCCGCGCGCCACGGGCAGAGCCTGGGCCTGCGAGGTTGGGTTCGCAACCTACCGGATGGCCGCGTAGAAGTCACCGCAGCTGGCGAGAAAGCGCTGCTGCTGGAAATGGGAGCGCGGCTCCAGGCCGGCCCCCGCTTCGCCCGAGTAGAGCAGGTGGAGCAATCGGATATTCCACATGAGGACGTTAAGGCTAAATCGTTTGAGATCAGATAGTTCCAGGCTGTGCCACACGGTGCTCCGGCCGTTAATACAAGATGTGAAGGCCAGCCGTCCTGGGCCGAGTGGCAGCTCGGAGCCCAACGAACGAGCACATGTCTGTGATGTTGAAAACCCGACAGCACCGCGTGGACTCTTTGAGGCGGAATCCCAGCCCGTAAAACCTCGCTGAGTCACGGTTTCGTGAGGGCAGCCGGCGTGGTTAAGTTGTTCTCGCGACGGCCCCTGTAGCTCAGGTGGATAGAGCAGCGGTTTCCTAAACCGTTGGCCGGGTGTTCGAGTCACCCCAGGGGCACTGGCGAATGCTGGATGCCAAACTGGGAACGTCGAAGTAAGAGCGCAACTCACCCTTCTTCAGAGCGCAGGACACCAGAGTGGGAACTCAAGCACGAGTGGCACAGGGCGACGTCATCTCGCAGGCCGTCGAATGGGTGCGGCAGAACCGGCGCATGGCGACCGCCGCCGGGGCCGCAGTCGTGATCGTGGTCGGCGGCGCCTGGTTCGTGGTGTCCGCCAAGGCTCGCAAGGAAGGGTTCGCTGCGCGGGCCCTGCGCGACGCCCAGGCGGCCGTTGCCGCGGGCAACCTCCCGCTCGCGACGAACGACCTCTCACGCCTGGTCGCCAGCTACCGAGGGACTCCGGCAGCAGACGAGGCCGCCATTCTGCTGGGCCAGCTGCGCCTCACCACAGGCGAAGCGGACTCGGCGATTCGCGAGCTCACCAGCTTCGCGGAGTCCGGCCCGAGGCCCAGGTTCCAGGCTGCGGCGTACAACCTGCTGGGAGCAGCCCTGGAGCAGCGGGGACGTTTGGCTGAGGCCGGGGACGCCTACCAGAAGGCCGCTTTAACGTGGCCCTACGATTTCTTGCAGGCCCAAGCGCTGCTGGAAGCGGGGCGGGCGTTTCGGGCCGCTGGCGACACGGCCCGCGCGGCGGCTGCCTACGAGCAGATTCTCCGAGACTACAGCGAAGGCCCTAGCGCGCTGGAAGCCAAGCTCAGGCTCGGCGAGGTCCGGCGAGGAGAGGCACCGAGCTCCGAACCCCAGTAAGTCCGCCTCCAAGCGCCAGTTCGAGCCGTGCCACCATCCTGACACCGTCAGGCGACTTGACTACGTATAAGATATGTTATGTTAAGTGCGTTCAAACATCATTGTGGACAAGTATCCGGGGTGGTCCTACCCCACTGATTCTAAGCCATTGCCGGGCATTCGCTTCGCTGTTGGACGACCGCTGACACCGGTGTGGTCAGCCGATATCGGTCAGGATGGCGCGGAAAAGGAGGCGTCCCTCGCCGGTCAGCGACGCCCCGAGCACGTCGGGACCCGCTGGAGAGCCGGAGACCCGCAGGAATCGGCCGGACGCCGTCTGGAGGTCGAGCGGGAGGCTGGCGTGGCCGGAGAGGGCCAGGACGCTCGCTGCAGCCACGGCCCCCGTGCCACAGGCCAGGGTCTCGCCCTCCACACCCCGCTCGTACGTCCGCATGGCCCAAGCTTCCCCGCCCCTCCCACCACCGCCACGGCTTACGAAGTTGACGTTGGCCCCGGGAGGCCCCAAGGCCGGGTCAAACCGGAGCGCCCTGCCCCGCTCCATGATCGGCACTGCGGCGACTTGGTCCACCAAAACGACAAGGTGCGGGACTCCCACGTGCACCAAGCGGGCCTCCCGCTCGCCGGCCTGGAGCCTCACCTGAGGGCGGGAGAACTGGGTCAAGTCCCCCACCACCAGCTCCGCACGCTCCCCGTCCCCATCCACGCAGCGGCTGCGGTAGGCCCCGGCGTCGGTTTCCAGCGTCATGCCATCCGGCTTAGCCAGCTCGAGGTGCGCAGCGATTCTGGTGGCGCAGAGCGCGCCGTTTCCGCACATGGCCGCCCGACCCCCGTCGTTGTTGAAGAAGTGGAAGCGGACCGCGCCAGGGGCCGAGCCGCGCTCCACGACGACGAACCCGTCGGCCCCGACTCCCGTGTGCCGATCGCAGACGGCCCGGATCCGCTCTGGAGTCCACTCCGAGAGACAAGTGGCGCGGCCGTCCACGAACACGAAATCGTTGCCCGACCCGCTCATCTTGTAGACGACGGTGCCGGTCATAGGCGCCCCAGCAGCGCCTTGAAGCGAAGGCGCCACACCATCCAGATGGCCTCCCGAACGATGGCTCCCGACATCTTGGAGGTACCATCCGCGCGATCCACGAACACAATCGGGATTTCCTTGATCCGGAATCCCAGCCGCCAGGCCCGGAAGCTCATTTCAATCTGGAACGAGTAGCCGTTGGAATGCACCGCTCCCAGATCAATCGCCTCCAGGACGCGCCGGCGAAAGCACTTGAACCCTCCAGTGGCGTCGTAGAGCTTGAGCCCGGTCACCCAGCGCGCGTAGATATTGGCGCCATAGCTGAGCAACAGGCGGCTCATGGGCCAGTTCACTACGGTCGCGCGGCGGTTCAGGTACCGAGACCCCAGCACCAGGTCGGCTTCCTGGATCGCCGCCAGGAACGCCGGCAGGTGCTTGGGGTCGTGGGAGAAGTCGGCGTCCATCTCGAAGACGTAGGCGTAGTCGCGTTCGAGCGCCCACCGGAACCCCGCCACGTAGGCCCTGCCCAGCCCCTTTTTCCCCTCCCGGTGGAGCACGTGCAGGCGCGGATTCCCACCCGCGAGTCGGTCCGCGACCGCCCCGGTGCCATCCGGGGAGTTGTCGTCCACGATCAAGACCTCGAGCCTGGGATCCTGCTCCAACACGCGGGGGACGATTTGAGCGATGTTGGCGGCTTCGTTGTACGTGGGGATGATCACCAACGCCCGGTCAGCCACGCACCCCCTCCCGACGCTCCCGGATGCGTCCGTACACCGTCGCTCCGAGCAAGAGTACCAGGGTTGTCAGGGTGATCCCCCGTCCTAGCCCGTAGGTAGAGGACCTGAACTCCAGCTCCACAACCCGGGCGCCTTGGGCCAGCGGCACCGCCATCAGCGACATCTGCGCCCGCACCACGGAGACAGGTTTTCCGTCCACCCGGGCCTTCCATGCGGGATAGTAATTCTCCGACACGAAGAGGTACCCCGGCTTGGGCGCCGGCGTTTCCAACTGGAAGCGGTAGGCTCCCGGACGAACCTCCGTTGTCTGCACGGACACCGGAACCGTGTCTGGCAACGCGGCGAGGGAGGAGACCCCCACGGGGGAGTCCTCCGGCACCAAGAGCAGCCGCCGAGGATCGAACCGCGAGTCAATCAGGGTGGGTACCACTTGCTCATCTCGGACCTTGAGTGCCTCGGCCACGACCATGGCGTAGGGAGCCTGGCCCTGGTAGCGGTACACGTAGACTTGCGGCCCGTCGTACGAGGGCACCGGACCATCTCCCACCATAGCAAGCGCCGGATGATCTACGGGCTGCTCGGTCACGACGTACTTTACGGCCAGGAGGCGCCAGACGTTCAGGTTGAAGAGGTTCCCCTGGCCGCCGAGCCACGAGTTCTTTCCACCGAGCAACTCGTCATACCGGTGGAGCTCCATGCCCTGATACCCCAGGACGGAGCGGAGCCGGTGGATCATCAGGTAGTTGTCCGCCATGTATCCGGCTCGCGGCGCAGCCGGGAGGACCCGAAACAGCTCCGGGTCGTCGGCCATCGCCTTCACCGCGCCGTCGGCAGCGAAGATCTTGGTGGCCCGGTCAGTGAACGCGATCTGACGCCGCTCGACGCTCCACAGGTCCAGCAGCACCAGGAGACCGACGGCGATCGCCCACGGCGTGCCAGCGAGCCGCGGGGCGCGCCGCGCATAGATGAGGCCCAGCAGCGCCAGGCCCAGCACGGCGGCGCGGAAGGCATCGAGGGTGAAGGTCGAGTAGTTCGCGTCTACGTAGGCCACCCGATCCGGGAACGCGAAGCTCAACATCAGCCCCTTCCAGGCTCCGGCGGCGGCCAACAGCGCCGCCGACGTCATGTCCTCCACGCCCGCATCCCGCGGCACCGCCGTCTCGGAGTGCGAGAAGGAGCTCGACCGCCTGGATCGCGAGCTGGACGAACGTCTGGCCGCCTCCATCGCCGGGGCCGCGCCCCACACCGTGCGCGAGATGCTGGCCTGCATGAAGTTCATGATCGACCTGGAGCGCGTGGGCGACCTGCTGGTCTCCTTCGCCGGCCGCGCCGAGGCGGTGCGCGAGCGCCTCGACATGCAGGATGT
>Ga0209321_10000287_pt1 | contig 31664 bp, 25 predicted proteins | sample Rifsed16ft4_FD_184012 | JGI IMG/M metagenome (GOLD analysis project Ga0209321, IMG submission 184012) | Soil microbial communities from Rifle, Colorado, USA - sediment 16ft 4 - CSP-I_5_4 (version 2) | ecosystem: Environmental > Terrestrial > Deep subsurface > Rock core/Sediment | place: Rifle...
CATCCGCTCCCACACCGCGGTCACGGCGTTCAGCTCCACCTCCAGTTCCGCTTTCCGGCGCTTCTGGGTCTCCGTGGGCGGGTAGAGGCTCCCCGGTCTCACGCCGCTGCCGTTCATATCGGACGCCAGGCCGTTCAAGCCGCGGAACACGCCGCCGATGCGGTTCCGGAGCATGGCTAGCGTATCGCCCGGCGCCGGGGCCGGCTGCGGGCCGAACCCGCCGCCGCCTCTCACGCCAGCCCGTTGGGCGAGGTCGAACACGCGACGCTGAAGCTCCAGGACGCTCACCAGGAAGGCCTCGCGCTCACGGTACTGCGCTTCCGTGATCGGCATCATGGGATCGCCCTTCACGACCACTGGCTGGCTGGACCGCGCCCCGTCCGCCTCGAGCGTCACGGTGTAGGTACCGGGCGAGACGAACGGTCCCCTCACGGCAACCGGCTGCGCCAGGCGCGGGAGCGCCTGGCTCGCTTGGGCCGGCCCTCCCCCGCCACCACCTCCGCCTCCGCCAAAGGACGGCGGCGGCTCGTGACGGAGGTCCCAGGTCACCCGGTGAATCACGCCCGGCGACCCGGACACCTCCAGGCGCCTCACCGCCCGACCCGAAGCATCGGCGACCGTGATCGTCGCGCGCTGCGCGGCCCTGGAGAGGTGGTAATCCAAGATCGCGCCGAACGGCGGGTTCTCGCCGGCGTAGGCTCCCTGCGAACGGTACGAGGTGTCCTTCCAGTATTGGAAGATGGTCGCGGACCGAATCGAGAAGAGGTGGGCGGGAGCCACTGCCACCGTGGAAGACCACTCCACCAGCGGAGTGACGTTGTCCAGAATCCAGATGCTCCGGCCGTGGGTACCGAGCACCAGGTCGTTGTCACGCGGGTGGATCTCCAGATCGTCATACGCCGTGGTCGGGAGATTGGGCATGAACCGGACCCACGATCCGCCCGCGTCGTTCGACAGGTACAGGGCATGCTCGGTGCCCAGGAACAGCAAACCTGGATTGGCGTGATGCTCCGCGATCACGTTCACGGATCCCGAGGGCAGCCCGCTCATGCGGGCGGTCCAGGTGCGTCCGAAATCCTCGGTGCGGAACACGTAGGGGGCGAAATCGCCGTCCCGGTGGGCGTCGAACGTGACATAGGCCGCTCCCGGTCCGCTGCGCGAGGCGATGACCCGACTCACGAACGCCCCTGTGGGCGTGCCCCGGATGTTGCCCGACACCTCGCTCCAGGTCTTTCCTCCGTCGTGCGACACCTGCACGTTGCCGTCGTCGGTTCCCACCCACAGGATGGCACGGTCCAGCGGCGACTCGGCGATGCTGCTGATGACGCCGAATGACGACTCACCGTCGTGCCGGGACAGCGTGATGTCCGCGCCGCGGACCCCCATGAGCCGCAAGGTGTCCCGGTCAATGCGGCGCGTGAGATCGTCGGTCCGCTCCCAGCTCCCGCCCCGATCCCGTGAGATGAACAGCCGGTTCCCGCCGGCGTACACCACGCTGGGGTCGTGACGGGACACCAGCGTGGGCGAGTTCCATTCCCAGCGGTATTCCGGTTCTCCCGGCGGGGGCGCAGGCGTGATGTCGAGAATGTCTCCGGTCTCGGCGTCGACGCGCGTGAAGGACCCGTCGTTGGAATTGCTGTAGACGTAGCGATGGCTGGTGGGATCCGGCTGGTGATACATCCCGTCCCCAAAGCCAATCTGGCGCCAGTCGTCGTTGAAGATGCCTTCCCAATGGCGCGTGGCGCTGGGGCCCAGCCAGGAGTGATTGTCCTGAAGCCCGCCGTAGACAAAATACGGCTCCCGCATGTCGAGCCCGATGTCGTAGAACTGCGCGATCGCGAAGTTGGCGATCTTGTCGTAGGTGGCGCCGCGGTCCCAGGTCTGGTACAGCCCGCCGTCACCGCCCAGCAGGAAGTGCTCGGTGTTGTTGGGATCGATCCATAGCGCGTGATGGTCGGCGTGCACGCCGACGTCGTACGTGGGCGCCGTGGGCAGCTCGCGGAAGGTGGCGCCGCCATCCTCGCTCATGGAGGACTGGGTTCCGAGCACGTACACCCGATTCTCGTCACGCGGGTCAATGAAGATCTCGCTGTAGTACATGGGCCGCGGGTTGAGATTGTTGACCCTCCGCCAGGTCTCCCCGCCGTCCGTGCTGCGGTAGGTCCCCCCTTGCCCGCGATGCTCCACGGTGGCATTGAGGACACGCGGGTTGGTCGCGGCGATGGCCAACCCGATGCGGCCAATGTCGCCACTCGGCAGGCCGCCGCTGAACCGGCGCCAAGTGCGCCCGCCATCGGTGCTCTTGTGGATCCCGCTCCCTGGGCCCCCACCGTTGAAGCCCCAGGCCCGGCGGAGGCGTTGATACGTGGCGGCGTACAGCGTGTTGGGATCCGCCGAGTCCATGACCAGATCCACGGCGCCGGTGAGCGTGTCCACGTAGAGCACCTTGGCCCAGGTGCGCCCCCCGTCCGTGGTCTTGAACACGCCGCGCTCGGGATTCGGCTTCCACAGGTTACCGAGGGCCGCCACGTACGCAATGTCGGGGTTGGTGGGGTGCACGATGACTTTGCCGATGTGCCGGGTTTCCACCAGCCCCAGGTGGGTCCATGTCTTGCCGGCGTCGGTGGAGCGGTACATGCCGTTGCCCCACGAGGTGCTCTGGCGGTTGTTCTGCTCACCGGTGCCCGCCCAGATCACATCCGGATTGGACGGGGAGATCGCGACGTCGCCGAAGGTGCTCACTGGCTGCCCGTCGAAGATCGGCGTCCAGGTCGTCCCGTTGTTGGTCGTCTTCCACAAGCCGCCGGATGCCGTTGCGACGTAGACGGTGGACGGGTCGTTGGGTAAGGCCTCGACGTCGTGGATCCGGCCGCCGGTCACGGCCGGACCGATTTCGCGGAATCGAAGCCCCCGCAGCAGCTCCGCGCTGAGTGGGGCCTGTTGGGCACCGGCCACGCTTGGAGCAATCACGAGGGTAACGAGCACTGCGGGGAGATGGCGGATGGCGCGGCTCATACCTGCCTCCTACGGCAAGGCGAAAGAGGAGGGGACAACGCACGCGAATGTACTCCCGGATGCCGGCCCCTTCAACCGGAGCGCAGCCGGGGCGATGTTTGATGCGTGGAGCCCCAGCTGGTAACCGACCCGATCGCTCTGCGGGACCTTACCGCCCGGCTGTCGCGGGCGGCCCGGATCGCGTTGGACACCGAGGCCGCTTCATTTCACCGCTACACCGACCGGGTGTACCTGGTGCAGGTCAGCTCGGATCACGAGACCGCACTGATCGATCCGCTCACCTTGCCCGATCTCTCACCCCTAGGCGAGTTGCTCGCGAACGAACGGCTCGAAGTCGTGTTTCACGACGCCGACTACGATCTGCGCGTCCTGGACCGCGACTACGGCTTTCGCGCCCGGCACGTGTTCGACACGCGTATCGCGGCCCAGCTGCTGGGCGAGCCAGCGGTGGGATTGGCCGCGCTGTTGGAGAAGCACTTCGGCGTGGTCCTCGACAAGAAGCTCCAACGCGCGGATTGGTCCGCCCGCCCACTGACGCCGGAGATGATCGCCTACGCCGCGGCGGACACGATGTACCTCCCCAAGCTGCGCGATCAGATGGCGGATCGGCTCAAGGCCGCCGGCCGGATAGCGTGGGCGGAAGAGGAATTCCGGCACCTGGAGGCCGTGCGCTGGACCGGCTCCCCGACCGAGGACAGTTGGCTGCGGCTCAAGGGCGCCAAGGTCCTGCCTCGCCGGTCCCAGGCCGTGCTCCGGGCGTTGCACCAGTGGCGGGAGCAAACCGCGCGGGCCTTGGATCGCGCGCCCTTCCGAGTGGTTCAGAATGAGGCGCTCCTCGCGGTCGCTCGTGCGGTGCCCCGCGGCCAGGTCGAGTTGCTCGCCGTACGTGGGCTACCGCCATCCCTGGCCCGCCGCTACGGAGCGCAGCTCTTGGCGGCCGTCGAAATGGGACTCGCTGACCCCCTGGACGGCCTGCCGGTACCCCCACGTGGCTCTCGCGTGAGGCCGGACGCGGCCCAGGAAGCTCGGCTCGAGCGACTCAAGGCGCTACGAAATCAGCGTGCCAGCGACTTGGGGTTGGAGCCGGGGGTGCTCTGCCCCAACGGGGCGCTACAGGCCGTGGCCCGGGTCGCGCCACCCACGGTGGCGGAACTCGAAGGTATCGAGGAGCTTAGAAGGTGGCAGATTGCCGCGCTGGGACCCGCGGCGATTCTCGCGGCCGCCGCCGAACCCGCGGCGGCTCAGTAGCCGAGGAAGGTGCGAACCTTCGGGTCGATTCGCTCCGGCGTCCAGTATGGCTCCCACACCAGCTCGACGTTGACGTCCGTGACGCCGTCCAGCGCGCGGACCACCCGGTCCACGTCGGCCAGGATCTCCGGCCCCGAAGGACACCCCGGCGACGTGAGCGTCATCCTGACGTCCACATCGCCCTCGTCGCCGATCTCCACGTCGTAGATCAGGCCGAGGTCGATCACGCTCAGGTTGATCTCGGGATCCTTGACCTGGCGAAGGGCTTTGCGGATCTCTTCGACGGTGGCCATTGAACGACGGTTGTCAGTTGTCGATTGTCCGTGATCCGTTCTGTCTCGAACCTAACCAGGATCGCCGATCCGTGCCAACGCCCTCATTCGGAGACCGGCCCCCACGTGCGTGCGACCCATCGGTAGACCCAGTCACCAACGAGCGTGGCGCCGGGAAAATAGAGCAACCATCGGAGAAGCCACCCGCCTGGCAGGTAGGCTAGCAGCTCACGCGCCGCGCGCGCGCCAGAAAACCCACCCCCATCCGGCCGAACGAGATGGACCGCACGCTGCAACTCCTCAACTGGGCGGCGGGCTAGCGCCGGGGCGGCGGGGTCCTGGAGCGGCAGCAACCGGATCCGATCATGGCGATCCCACCGCTTGAGCCGGGCAACCCAGCGGCGGCAGAAGCCGCAGCTGGCATCGTAGATGAGGGTGGGAGCGGGCGGAGGCCGCTCCACGGTCAGCAACTTAGGCCTGAACCCGCGCGGGCGCGGGAGGCGGGCGGGAGGGCGTCGAGGAGGTCCACCGCTCCGTCCGCCACTCGGCCGCGGATCGCCTTCAGCTCGGTGAGGGACCGGCGGGCGCGAGGCGCGTAGACGCGGTTCGTCAGGAGGATCACGAAGAGATCCCGCTCCGGATCAATCCAGAGCGACGTTCCGGTGAATCCAGTATGCCCGTAGGCTGCCGCGGATAACCGGGTGCCCGCATTGTCCGCCGTCGTCGTGTCGCGCATTTCCCAGCCCAGCCCCCGCCCCTTGGCCGCGGCACGGGTGAACTCCACGACGGTCCCTTCGCGGAACAGCGGCGTGCAGGCGGGAGTTCGCCCGCCGCGAAGGAGGATCTGCGCGTAGCGCACCAGGTCGTTGCCGGTGCTGAAGAGCCCAGCATGGCCCGATACACCACCCAGGCGGTCGGCGTTTTGATCGTGAACCCGACCGGCTACCGGCGTCCCGCGCCACACACCCACCGGCGCCGTGCGGCGCCAGGTCCCGCGCGGCGGCAGGAAGCGAGTCTCCGTCATCCCTGCGGGGGCGAGGATGCGCTCGCGCACGTATCCATCCAGCCGCTCTCCCGACACGGCCTCGACAATCCAGCCCAGCAGCATGCCGTTGAGGTCGCTATACTCGGCTCGACTGCCCGGCGTCCAGCGGAGCGGCTCCTCCATGACCAGCCGGCGAAGCGCGGCGGCATCCTTCGCTGCTTCGTAGAACGGACGGTACGCCGGCAGGCCGGACGTGTGGGCGAGGAGCTGGCGTACGGTCACGCGCTCCTTGCCGGGCCCTTGAAAGTCGGCCAGATAGTCGCGCACCGGACGGTCGAGCTGCACCGTGCCCGCGTCCACCAACAGCATGACGGCGGGCGTGGTCGCTACCACTTTGGTGAGGGAGGCAAGATCGTACAACGTACTGTCCGGCCGCGGTGCGGCGCTGTTGGCCGACCAGGTGAAATGCCCGTAGCCTTGGGCCAGCAGCACCGTGTCCCGGCGCCCGGCGATGACGACGGCGCCTGGAAACACGCCGCGCGCAATGCCGTCCCGGACGGCGCGCTCGATGGGCGGGAGCGTCGCGGCCGCCTGCAGCCCCAGCGCCACGAAAGGCCAGATCATGAGAAGCATTGTACCCGGCGGGCGATGACCGTGAAAGCCATCCTTCGCCCTGCCGGGCTCGCAGTCACCTGGCTGGTCACCGCGTGCGTTGGTGTGGGACCCCGGACTTCCCCGCCGCCGCTCGCTGGTCGGGAGTCGTTCATCGACACGCTAGGCATTCGGGCCCACACCTACTTCCTGGCCCACGATCTCCTGGGAGGCCGGGGCACCGGCGCGCCGGGCGCGGACCTGGCTGCGGTGTACATCGCCGCCCAGTGCCGCGGGCTGGGACTCCGGCCGGTGGGGGCCGACTTCCTTCAGGCAGTGCCGCTGCTCGAGGCCATGGTGGACAGCGCCGCGCTGCTGGTACGAACCTCCGACGGGGCGCGCCGATACACCTATCCCCACGATTTCCTGCCCGACTTCGGCGGCGAGCGGGGTCTGGCCAGTTTCGCGGGCCCCGCAGTCTACGGCGGAAGCCCCATCGCGCTGGCCGAGCTGCCGGACATCCGGGGGGCCGTGGTGTTGACGGCGGCGCCGGTTCGCGACCGGGCGCTGCTGGATTCCCTGGCGCGACGCGGAGCCGCGGGGCTGCTGCAAATCGTGACCGACTCGTCGGTCTTTGACCTCTACCGCACCAGCCGCGGCGCTTCGCGGATGGCCATCGCGGAGCCGGGCGTCGCGACCTCCCTCCTTCCCACGCTGCCCTGGATCCTCGGCACCCCAAGCATGGCCCGCGACCTCCAGCTCGCCTCCCCCAGTCCCCTCGGCGCTGAGCTTTCCGTCCAGCTCCACCTGACCCGCCGGCCGGTCGCGGGGAAGAACGTCGCCTGCCTGCTCCCGGGCAGTGCCGCCGGGGCGCGGGATACGGCGATCGTGCTCACCGCACACTACGACCACTTAGGCATCGGTGCACCCGATCAGCGCGGAGACTCGATCTACAACGGCTTTTCGGACAACGCAGCCGGCGTGGGCATGCTGCTCGCCCTGGCCCAGGAGATGGGCCGGGGGCCGGGTGAGCCGATGCGACACTCGGTGATCTTTCTCTTCCCTACCGCCGAGGAGCGGGGCCTTCTCGGGTCGGACTACTACGCCGCCCGGCCGCTCTGGCCGCTGGCGCGCACGGCGGGGGTGATCAACCTCGACGCCGGGGCACCCCCGGCGCCGCCTACCAGCTGGCGCATCGCGGGCGGCGACCGCTCGCCGCTCGGCACGCTGGCGATGGACGTGGCCCTGGCCCACGGCTGGAGCGCCACGACGTCTCCAGCCACGCCGAACTCCGACTACTATCCCTTCGCCCGCTCGGGGGTACCAGCCATTCTCATCATACCCGGTCCCGGGCCGTATGAGGGGCTAACCAGCGACAGCTCGGTAGCGCTGCGGCGGACCTGGGATCACTATCACCAGGCGGGCGACGCGTGGGCGCCCGACTTTCCCTTCCGGGGCCTGCAGCGCTACGCGGAGTACGCTTATCTCGTCGCCCGCACGCTCGACCGAGGCGGGGAGCTGGAGACGCGCCGGCCAGCTCGACGGCGATGAGAGCCTAACGAAGTTAGGGCAGTCTCAGCGACCCCGGCGGCAGCGCATAGAGCAACTGCGCGGTCTGACGATCCCGCAGCGTGAGATCGTGCACCTCGGTGGACGCATACATCACGTCGCGCGGATCATCCGAGTGGCCCAGCCCGAGCAGATGCCCGATCTCGTGCAGCGCCACCGTCTGCACGGCGTCGGCGCTCAACGGATGGCCACGGAAGGTATGGGTGGCGAGCGTGAGCGTGCCGTGCACCACCCAGCCCTGCCGGTCCCACACGACGTCCGCCTGGCCGGCGCGCTCGAACTGAAACGCGTCCACCCACCGCACCTGGACGTCTACAGCCGCCGAATCCCGCACCACGCTGAACGAGACGGGGATACCACCCACGCGCTCCCACCGGGCGAAGGCGTTCTCGACCGCCAGTCCCATCGCCACCGTGTATCCCGAGATGGCCGGCTCCGGCAGGTAGACCCTGATGGGCCGGGCCACCCGCTCCGGCCAGCGTCTGACCAGCGAGTCGCTCTCGACCAGCATCGCCGGCAGATAGGTATCTCGCTCGGCGATCGCGTTGAGCAGCCGAGCCCGCGCCGCCCGGAGCGAGTCCTTGAAGACCGCCACCGCGGCTGCCGTGGCCGTGGTCTCGTCGGGGGTTGGGTCCGGTGGGCGGCTGGCCCGTGGGGCCCGGGAGCCGGCGGAGCGACCGAGCCAGAACGCGCCAAGCCAGGCCAACAGCAAGAGCGAGAGGAAGACGACCCGCCGCACGGCCGGAATATGTGGTCGGAAACCCCCGTGTGCCAGCAGTTTACCTAGCATCGGCCGGCGCCGTCTTCTATCATTCAGCGCCCATGACCGCCCTGGCAGCGCGCACCATTGTCCGATTCCGACACGTCGTCATCGCCGGCTGGGTGGCACTGGCGGCGCTGGCTGTGCCCCGCGCCGCGCGGGTGGCCGACGTGCTCTCCGTTGAGGTAGGGTCGGTCAAGACCGAGTCGGAACGCGCCTACCGGCTGGTCCGCGAGGCCTTCTCACGGCCCATCGCGCAGTTCTTCGCCATTACCATCCAGGGCCCCATGCCGATCGACAGCGCGCCCTTCAGCGCGCTGCTCGATTCCCTCACCGCCTCCGTCCGGCGCGAACCGGTCATCGCCCGCGTGGTCTCCTATCACGACGCGCGTGACGCCTCACTGGTCAGCCGAGATCGTCGCACCACGTTCTTCATCGCCGCCCTGGGGAGCGAGGAGTCGAAGACCGCCACCACCTACGCCCCGGTGGTCCGGCGAGCGGTCGAGACGGCCGTAGCCCGTTTGCCGCGCGCGCGCGACTTCGAGATCCACGTGACCGGCGCGCCGGCGCTCGACTACGACGTCCGCACCGTGAGCCTGGCCGACACCCGGAGAGGAGAGCAGCGGTCGGTGCCGCTCGCGGCCGTGGTGCTGGTCCTGGCCTTTGGGGCGCTGGTCGCCGCCCTGCTGCCGCTGGTCGTCGGCGTGATCGCCATCACGTGCTCCTTCGCCCTGGTGTACCTGGCAGCCGCGTTCCACCCCATGTCCGTTTTCGTGCTGAACATCGTGTCGATGATCGGACTGGGTGTGGGGATCGACTATTCCTTGCTGATGGTCACGCGCTTCCGCGAGGAGCTGAACCGGGGACTGGCCTCGCGGGACGCTGCCACGCGCACCATCGCCACCGCGGGGCGGGCGGTGGTCACCAGCGGGCTCACCGTGGTCGTCGGCTTCGCGGCGTTGCTCATCATCCCGGTCCCGGAGACCCGCTCCATCGCCCTGGGAGGGCTGCTGGTGGTCGCGGTCGCGGTGCTGCTGTCCGTGACCCTGCTCCCGGCAGCGCTGGCGGTCCTGGGCCGGGCGATCGATGGGCCCCGCTGGCTGGCCCATCTCCTGGCGTGGTACCACCACCCCTTGTTCTGGGAGCCCTGGGCGCGGTGGCTCGGCTACCACCCGATCCGCGCCCTGGCTATCGGCGGCGCGATCGCGGCCGCTATCGCCTGGCCGCTCGCCAGGATCCAGATTGGCCTGCCCAGCACCGGCTGGTTCCCCTCCGGCACCGACGCCGAGAAGGGAGCCCAGGCGCTCGAAGCGATCGGCTCCCGCGGCGTGATCGAGCCGCTTCGCATCGTGCTCCAGGCACCGCCGGGCAGTCGCATCGTCGGCTCGCGCTTCGTCCGCGGGCTCTCGCGGCTCTCCGACTCCATCCAGACCGACCCCCGGGTGGCCCGCGTCCGCAGCGTGGTGGACCTCGAACCCGGCCTCTCGTCGCTGCAGTACGCGTTCCTGTACAGCGACCCGGCCCGGGCCCGAGCGGAGTACGGCGACTTCCTCTCGGCCTACCTCTCAGAGGACCATCGCACGACGCTCATGGACGTGGTGCTGACCGACACGACGTCCCTCACGGACGCGATGGACGTGGTGCGGTGGATCCGGACCGTGGCCAACGGCGGGGTGCGCGGGCTCGATTCGGTCCAGGTGTCGGTGGGCGGCTTCGTCGCCTCCGGCGTGGACCTGCAGGACGACCTGCTCGGGCGGTTTCCCTTGCTCATCGGGTTGATCGTGGTCACCACGGCGATCATGCTGGCGCTGGCCTACCGGTCCATTCTGGTCCCGCTCAAGGCCGTGGCCATGAACTGCCTGTCGGTGGCGGGCGCCTTCGGGCTCATCGTGCTGGTCTTCCAGCGCGGCGTGGGCGGGCACTTCTTCGGACTGCGCGGGCCTACCGAGGCGATCTATGTGGTGGTGCCAGTGCTGGTCTTCGCCGTGGTGTTCGGTCTCAGCATGGATTACGGGGTGTTCCTCCTGTCCCGCATCAAGGAGGCGTTCGACCGCACCGGGCGGAACGATCAGGCCACCATGGAGGGCCTGAGCGCCACCGCGTCCACCATCACCAGCGCGGCGGCGATCATGATCATCGTGTTCGGGACCTTCAGCTTCGCCCGCATGCTGGTGGTTCAGTTGATTGGTTTCGGCCTGGCCGTGGCCGTGTTCCTGGACGCGACGCTGATTCGCATGGTCCTGGCGCCGGCCATCATGCACATCGCCGGTCGGTGGAATTGGTGGCCCGGGGTCAAACCAGACGGCGCACCCCGCGCCGGCACGGGGCGACCGCGTCAGGAGGAGCCGGGCGATTCCTCCGAGGGCACGGCCAGCTCGACGGCCAGCGCCACGTAGCGTCCCCTGAGGTCCCAGTGCCAGGCCGGCAGCCGCGCCCCGTCACGCGGGTGCTTGAGCGGCTTGTGCTGCAGCCACGCCGGGTCGAGCCCCAGCCGGCGACCCGCCCTGAGCAGTAACTCCCGATCCGAGGACACCAGATGCGCCATGCGCTCACCCCGCAGCACGAACGGGTGGAGCCATAACCCGCCATCCAGGGCGTGGGTCATACCGTCCCGGCGTCGGGCGAACAGGCGCCATGTGACGTCAGCTACAGCGAATCTCCCCGGGCGCCTTGGCGGTCCCGACGGGGGCGGCCCCGCGGAGGAAGAGGAAGCACCGGGCCGGGGTCTCCGGGTGCGAGGCGGTGGCCGACCACCCGGTCTGGGTGGCCTCGTTCACCACGATCCGCACCCCGGGATTCGGCCGAAATGCCGTCACCTGGAGGTCGAGCGGGTCGGCTGCGTAGACGCGGTGATCGTAGAAGTACGACTCTTGGGCCGCGGCCAGCTTTCGAAGGTCGGACCGCAGCATGGCCTGCACCGACCGCCGCCGGGCCGCCGAGAGCTCGGGAACCCCGACCGCGAGCAGCAGCGCCAGCCCCACCAGGAGCACCAGGACGTCGACCAACGCCAAGCCGCTCCTCCCGCTATCTCTTAGCATCGAGCCAATTGTCGCCGACACCGATCTCCACCACGAGCGGGACACTGAGCTCTGCTGCGCCTTCCATCTCGCGCCGCACCACCCGCGCCACCGCGTCCACTTCCGAGTCGGGCGCCTCCAGGACCAGCTCGTCGTGCACCTGCAGGAGCATCGCACCCCCGGAGCCACTCGCCGCCAGTGCGCGATGCAAGCGGATCATGGCGATCTTGATCAGGTCGGCCGCCGACCCCTGGAGCGGGGAGTTCATCGCGGTCCGCTCGCCGAACGCCCGCACGTTATGGTTGGGATCCTTCAACTCGGGGACGTATCGTCTTCGGCCGAACAGGGTCTCCACGAACCCCACCCGCCGCGCGCGTTCGATGGTCTGATCCAGGAACCGGCGCACCCCCGCGAAGCGCTCGAAGTACAGCCGGATGAACTCCTTGGCCTCGTCCTGCGAAATCCCCAATTGGCGGCTCAACGCAAACGGACCCTGCCCGTAGATGGTCGCGAAGTTGATGGTCTTGGCTCGCGAGCGCATCTCCGGCGTCACCCCGTCCACCGGCACGCCGAAGATGATCGCCGCCGTCTCCCGGTGAATATCGCCGCCCCGCCGAAAAGCCTCAATGAAGGCGGCATCCTGGGAGAGATGCGCCAGCAGGCGCAGCTCGATCTGCGAGTAATCGGCCACCACCAGGCGGCACCCGGGGCCCGGTACGAAGCACCGGCGGATCAGCTCACCGCGGGCCGTCCGGACCGGGATGTTCTGCAAGTTAGGCTCGAAGGACGACAGGCGACCCGTGGCGGCGCCGGCCTGGTCGAAGCTGGTGTGGATCCGTCCCGTGGCCGGCTGGACCTTCGCGGGTAGCACATCCACGTAGGTGGACTTGAGCTTGCTCACCTCACGGTACTCGAGGATCAGCGCCGGCACCGTGAAGCCCATGGCCGCAAGCTGCTCCAGGACGTCGGCGTCGGTCGAGGGGCCGGTCTTGGTCTTCTTGAGCGTCGGCAACTGGAGTTTCTCGAACAGGACGTGCCGTAGCTGCGGTGTGCTGTTGATGTTGAAATCGGTTCCGGCCTCGGTGTAGATGGCGCGCTCGAGCCGTGTCAGTTCCTGGCCGAACTCGCGCGACAGCTCGCGCAATCGATCCACGTCCACCGCGATCCCCCGCCACTCCAGATCCACCAGCACCGGGACTAGGGGCAGCTCAATCTCGTGGAGCAGTGGTTCGAGGGCGAGTTGGGTCAGCTGCGGCCGGAAGTGTCGCCGAAGCCGCAAGATGGCATCCACGGCGGCGCCCCACTCACGCGCCGCGTCGGCCGGCGCAAGCTCCCACGGCGGCACCTCCCGTTTCCCCCGGGCCGGCCCGGCCCCGCCATCACGCAGTTTGAGATGCAGGTGCTCCGCCGCCAGCGCCTCCAGCCCGTGCGAGCGACGCCCCGGGTCCAGCACGAAGCTGGCCAGCATCGCGTCGAACGGGATGCCCCCCAGCTCCACGCCCGCCCGGCGCAGGGCCAACCAGTCGCTCTTGACCTGGTGGCCGACCTTGGGCACTCCCGGGTCGGCCAGGAGTTCCCGCACCGGCGCCATGGCCGGGTCCGTGAGCGGCGGCAGATCGGGCGTGGGGTGAGGAGAGACCAGATCCACCGTGGCCCCGTGCCCCAGCGGCAGATACCACGCCTCCCCTTCGCGACCGGCCAGGGCCAGCCCCACCAGCTCGCCCGACACGGGATCGGGCCCCCGAAATAGGGTACGGAGCGCCACCACCTCGGCGGACCGCAGCGCGGTCACCAGGCCGGGAAGCTGTCCCGCGTCCGTGGCCAGGCGGTAGGCTGCTTCCGCGACGGCTTCGCCCGCCAGGTCGAGCCGTTGCAGTAGCTCGTGGAACTCGAGCTCCGTCAACAACCGCCGAAGCCGGGGGGCATCGGGAGGCGTAACCCGTAGCACCTCGAGGTTCAACGTCACGGGGACGTCACGGCGCACCGTCACCAGTTCGCGGCTGAGACGGGCGTTGTCACCCTCCGCCAACAGCGCTTCTCGCGCGCGCTTCCCCGGCACGTCGCCGGCATGGGCCAGGATGGTCTCAAGATCGCCGTACTGCTCGATCAACTGCCGCGCCGTCTTCTCCCCGATGCCCTTGACCCCCGGGACGTTATCGGAGGCGTCGCCCACCAGCGCCAGGTAATCCACCACCCGGTCCGGGGGTACCCCGAGCCGCTCGACGGCGTTCGAGGGGTCCACCCACTGCTCCTCGACCGCAGCCCGGCCCCCGCGGCCCGGGTTAAGGAGCGAGATCCCCGGGCTCACCAGCTGGTAGAGATCCTTGTCCCCCGACACGATCACCGCCGGCACGCCGCGGCGGGCCGCCTCGCTGGCGAGCGTGGCGATCACATCGTCGGCTTCGTAACCATCCTGGGCGATGACCGGGACGTGAAACGCCCCCAGCAACTGCTCGACCCGGTCCACCGACCGGTCGAAGTCCTGCTGGAGCTCCGCGTCGAGCTTTTCGCGCGTCGCCTTGTAGGCAGGGTAGGCCTCGTGGCGGAAGGAGGTGCCGGCGTCGTGCACCCACCCGACGTAGGCCGGCCGGTAGCGCTCGAACAACCGCAGCAAGAACTGCGCGACGCCATACACCGCCGACGTATTCTCCCCACGGCTGGTCGTGAGGGGCCGCCCGATCATCGCGAAAAACGCGCGGTAGATCAGCGCATAGCCGTCGACCAGGAACAGCTGGCCGCTGCTCAACTCGGCGGACGACCCTCGCCTTCGCGCTGGCGCACGCGGCTCAGCATGCGCTGGTATTCGACGCGCGAAGAGAACGTCAGCCGGAACCGTTGGAGGGACAAATCGTTCACGAAGTACAGCAGGACCGTCTCGCCGGCGAACAGGTAGGTCCAGCGGATCACGGTGCGATTGGTGCGCAGATCGTCCGAGCGCTCGACCATGTCGGGCTCGCCGAGCGTGATGTACACCTCGCCGCGATCGGTCAGCCATCCCGGCTCCGATTCCTCCCGGAACCGGACGTTGGCGATCTCGATCCGGCGGAAATAGGCGACCAGCGCCTCGTTTTCCGGCGTCGTCGTGTCCGGGTCGGTCCGGCGCCAGAAGGCGCGCCACAACTCGGTCCGCGCCGCCGGGCCCGCGGCGCGGATCTGCTGGATCTCCTGCTCGCGGCCCAGGTAGCGCAGCAATGAAAGGACGTCGTCCAGGTTGGTGACGGCCCATTGCTCGGAAAACGTGACCAGCGCCACGGTGCGCAGCGTGTCCGGTTGTCCCAGCACGGTGGCCTCGAAGCGCAGTTCCCCGAGCTGCAGTTGGTGCGGCCCCACCCGCACGATGGCGGCGCCGACGTCGGGATTGGCGAATCGCACCGTGTCGCCCCCCACCGCGACCGCCACCCGAGCGCCCTCGATGTGGATCGTGTCCCGCCAGGCTTCGCCCCCGTCGGTGCGGACGGCGCGCACCACCACCGGCATCTCGCTCGAAAGGCCGTAACCCTCCAGATAGAAGGCGAGCGTATCCGATCCTTGGGGGGAAGTGGCGCGCGGGTTGACCAGGATAGTAGGCAGCGCCGCGCGGGTGGCCCGGGCCGTGCCTTGGTAAACGGGAATCAGGGCCGAGATCTGCGGGCCGGCGCCGAAGCGCGGAACCACGATTTCGGCCTCGTCCCGGTTGGACGTCAAGCGGTTGCGGTCGCGAACGATGACCGTCGCCGCCAGTGGTCCGGGTGGGAGATGGAAGAAATGCTGGAAGATGACGCTCTCGTCGGCGCGGCGCGTCTCCCCCATGCTGCCCACACGCACCGCCTGCTCGGACGATAGCTGGCGGATGATGCCAGGGCCGCGCCGAAACACGACCTCCACGCGGTATCGGCCCTCGACCGCGGCGGCCGTCCGCCGGAACGACAACGCCCGATTGGCGAGGGAGAGCCCGAAGACCACGAGGGTGGAGTCGGGGTCGGGGCCCGCCAGATAGCGCAACGAGGCCACGAACGGCAGCGGCTCGCCCTTGGCGAAGAACCCCAGGTCCCGGTACACGAACGCCGGATCGGCGAGCCTCGGCAACAGGACGCTGGGGTCTGGAGCGGGGCCGCGGGGAGAACCAGCGCCGCCGGTGCTCGGGCCGCACCCGGCGAGCAGCAGCGTCGCGGCAAGCGGCCAAGAAGCGGGGAACCGGCGCCGGTACATCACGAGAACCTTAGCCCGGCCCCCTTACCACCGGCAAGGAGGTGGCGTTTAGACCTTCACGACTTTGGTGGCCTGCAATCCTGCATTGGTCGGGCGAACCTCGAACTCGACGGTCTGCCCCTCAGCCAACGTGCGGAACCCGGTCCCCTCGATCGCCGAGAAATGCACGAATACGTCGTCGCCATCGTCCTGCTGAATGAACCCGTAGCCCTTGGCGTCGTTGAACCACTTGACCGTTCCCTTCGGCATGTCGGCTACCCTCCACGAACGAAAGCCAGACACCGTACCCACGCGCACCCACGATTTTGGCCCACAGGGCGGATGGCCGTCAAGCAAGCCACCAGACCACCAATCCAACCCCCGGCGCAACCAGCAAGTTATCGTTGACGGGGCCGGACCAGCGCTCCAGCGCCGCGGCGGCCAGGCCGGCCGCGCCGGCGGCCAGCGGCGGAATGCCCGCCAACCACATCGCCCCAGCGGCCACGGTCAGGGCCGCGACGCTCCCCGGCCAGCTCTTCGCCAGGCCACCTCCAAACCACCCACCCACCATGGCCGCGGCGGGATCCGCCAGCGCCCCGGCCAACACGGCCGCGGCCGGCGCGGGTGCCGGCATCCAGGCGGTCAGCGCGTAGCTCACAAATAACCACCCGGCACCCGAGGGGCGCGCCGCTTCGTGGGGACGAAACACCGGCACCCAGCGGGCCAGGAGGTCGCGTATCTGAGGCCGGCTCAACCTCAGGGCCTCAACCGCCACGGCGGCGAGCCCGCCCAGCACCAACGTGCCACGAAACGCCTGCCAGGAGTGAAGCAGCGTGACCAGAAGAAGCGCGGTAGCGGCGTGGAGGAGGGCTCGCAGCGCGCCGGCCTTCACTGCGCCGCGACCGGCGGATACAGGGCCTGGTACAGCGCGCGGTTCCGGACCACGCTGCGCACGTAGCCGCGCGTTTCCGGGTAGGGAATCCCTTCCACGAACCAGAATGGATCCCGCGCGTCCGGCAGCCGGCTCCAGCGGTCCACCGGGCGACCGCCCGCGTTGTAGGCGGCGAGTGCGGTGACTATGGCTCCCCGGTAGCGCCTGAGCAGCATCGAGAGATGCGCGGCACCGAGGTGCAGGTTGGCGTCAGGAGTGGTGAGCAAGCGCTCCGTCCACGGCACGCCGAGTCGTGAGGCCGTCTGCGCCGCGGTGCCGGGCATCAGCTGCATGAGTCCGCGCGCGCCGGCGCGGGACGTGACCGCTCGCCGGAACCCCGACTCCTGCCGAATCAAGCCCGCCAGCAAATAGGGGTCCACGCCGAACTCGCGCGCTTCCGCCTCGATCAGCTCGCGCCACGGCCAGGGAAAGATGGCGCGCAGCACCCGCACGTCGCTCAGCGAGAGGCCGCGCGCCGCGCGCCACCCGAGCGAGGCCGCGACCGTGGGACGCCCTCGCACCAGCAGCCCGCCGGCGAGCTCCAGGAGCTGTTCGGCAGCATACCCGTCTTGCGCAACCAGGTGGCGCACGAAGTGCTCGGCCTCGACGTCGAACGCGCACGCATCCAGCAGGCCGAGGGCGAGTATGGCTTCCTGTATTTCTGGCGTGCTGGGGAGCGGTTGGGCCTCCGGGAAGGCCCGAGCCTCCAGGCCCGCCGCCTGGTGCGCCAGCGTCCCGTAGTAGCCCAGCGGATCGTCCTGGGCCAGCGCCTTCCACTGTGCGATGGCCGCGAGCGTGTCGCCGTCTCGCAGTGCGAGTCGCCCCAGGACGAAACGCGCCGACAGGGCGTTGGGGCCGCCGCCCGCGGCCACCGCCGCATACAGGGAACGGGCGGGCGCCAGTTCCCGTCGCGCCAGCGCCCGCGCCGCCAACCGGAGGCGGGCCTCATCGGCCGACGGGGAGTCGGGCCAGTCGCGCACCACCAGCTGGTATAAGCTGTCGGCCGCGCGTCGAGCCCCCGCCTGCGCCCGCGTCTCCGCGATCGCCATCACGGCGAGCGGGACCGAGCGATGATCCGGATGCCGCCGCGCGAAGGCGGCGAGCCCGGCGACGCCGGCAGCGGTGCGGCCCCGTCGCAGCGTGATCCGAGCAAGCTCGAATTCGGCCGTGGCCGCGTCGGACGCGCCCGGTGCCCTCGAAGCCAACGCGAGCACCCGCAGCGCTTCGGTGCGGCCCCCCGCTCGCTCCAGCGCGGCGCCCCAGGCAAGCAGGGCGCTGGCCGAGCTGTCTCCCGACGCGACGATCCGAGCAAACCACCGGGCCGCCTCCGGATACCGCGCGCGGCGCTCCAGGGCCTGCGCGACGGCCCGGTGCTCGACTTGAGACCGCGCGAGTGACCCCGACCCCATGAGATCCAACGCGAGGCCGGCCTCCGTCGTGTCGGCACCGGCTAGCGCCATGAACCCGAGCCGGCGCGCCCCGGCCGTATCGCCCGAGGCCAGCGCGACCCCGGCGGCACGGCCGTGGCGCCGCGCCGCCACCAGCTCGGCCACGGCGCGCTGGTGGTCACCCGCGGCCGTCAACCGGTCGGCGCGGACTTCCAGTCCCAGGGCTCGCGCCGGCCTGGGCACCCGACGCAGCAATTCGAACGCACGAGCCGTGTCCGGCGTGAGCCGCGCCAGACGGATCGCCACCCACCCGGACACGGTGGGGAGGTGGCGCATCGCGGTCCGATAGTGAGTTGCGGCGGCGCGAGGCAGGCCGGCTCGCTCAAAGGCCTCGCCCGCACGAGCCTCCAGCACGCCGCGGCGGACTCCACCGGCCCCCACCGCGGCAGCCGCGAAGTAGCGCGCGGCCGTCGCGTAGTCTTGGTCCGCGTAGGCGGCCGTCGCGAAGAGGCGATACGCCGCGGTTGGGCCGATCTCCGCGAGGCTCGCCGCACGGAGCGCCACATGCCACGTAGGGTGCGGCGGATCGCCGGCCGTGGCCAGCGTGTCCGGGGACGCCCCTGGGAGCCCGGCCAGACGGGCGACCAGCAACAGAGCGGAGGTAGACACCACTTCCAACCTTATGTCGTCACTTGCCGCGGTTCAAGCGCGAACGTTAGTTTGGCCCCACTCCCATGGGCCAAGAAAACCTCGCCGGCCGCAGTATCGCCGGCTTTCGTCTCCTCGAGCGCGTGGGCGAGGGCGGCACCGCCACCGTCTATCGCGCCGAGCATCACACCCACGGACGGTGCGCCGTCAAGATCCTCCGGGAGCGGCTCCGTAATGACCCGACAGCAGTCAAGCGCTTTCTACGCGAGGCGGGCTATGGTTCGCGCGTCCGGCACCCCAACGTGGTGCGCACCTACGACTACGGCGATACGGACGGCCTCTATTACCTGGCGCTGGAGTGGGCGGACGGGGAGCCCCTGGCCGACTGTGTGGTCCGACACGGCCATCTCCCGGCGCTCGACGTCGCACACATCGTGGAGCAGCTGGCCGGCGCGCTCGCAACCGCCCACGCCGTGGGGATCATTCACCGTGACCTCAAGCCCGAAAACATCATCTACGATGAATCCACCCGTACGGTGAAGTTGCTCGACTTCGGGATCGCCCGCGACGCGCAGGAAGACCCGGCCGCGCGACTGACCCGAACCGGCTTCTTCGTGGGGACCCTCCAGTACGTCGCTCCCGAGGCCCTCTCCGGCGAGCTGGTAGGCGAAGCCGCGGACATCTACAGTCTGGCGACGATCACCTACCACCTGTTGACCGGCATTCATCCATACACCGGCCGCTCGCCCCGAGAGCTGTTTCAGAAGTTGCTCACGGAGCCCCCGACTCCTCTGAACGGCGCCGTCGAGGATCTTCAGTTCTCGCGAAGACTGGAAGAGGCTGTCATGAAAGGACTTGCGCGCGAGCCGGCCGGCCGCCACCTGAGCGTACTGGAGTTCGCGGCAGACCTGAGCAGGGGTGCCGCGGACCAACCGTCTGGCCCGGCGAAGCGAGGTATCTTCAGTCTGTTAGGCTCCATTATGGGCAGGCGTTCATAGAGTAGTAGCAAATGCTACTACTTACCGGCTTCCCGGATCGCCGTGAACCCCACTGACGCAGATCTCCACGCCCGGCTGGTGGCCTTGCTCCGCGAGCGCTCGGTACAGCGCGGATCGTTCACGCTCGCCTCCGGCCGCTCCTCCTCGTACTACATTGATGCCCGGATCACCACCATGTCGGCGGCTGGGTTGCTCCTGGTGGGCGAGCTGGGATTGCGCGCCATTCGCCGCGCACGCTGGGAGGTGGAGTTGGTCGGCGGGCTCACCATAGGAGCCGACCCGGTCGCCTACGCTATCGCGCGCGCCAGCCACGAGGCGCCGCCGGTCCTGGACGCCTTTGCCGTGCGCAAGGAAGCCAAGGGTCACGGAGCGGGGCGTCGAATCGAGGGTTGTTTCCGAAGCGGCGCCCGGGTGGTGGTCGTGGAGGACGTGATCACCAGCGGGCAGTCCGCCCTCACTGCGGTGGGGGCCGTGCGGGAAGCCGGGGGGAGCGTGCGCGGCGTGCTGGCCGTGGTGGACCGGGACGAGGGTGGCCGCGCAGCGATCGAGCGCGCCGGCCTCCCGGTGCAGAGTCTGGTGGGCGTGCGCGACCTCGGGCTGGCCTGATGACGGCACCGCAGGTCCCGCCGCGCCCCTCGCGGCGCTCGATCGCCGCGCGGCTTCGAGGCTGGTCGGCCGAGGACGACGTCACCGAGCAGCAACTCAAGGATCAGGTAACGTTCCGGCTGGGCGTGCGCCGCCGCTGGTGGATGATCGGCGTAGGGGCCTTTCTCCTGCCGCTCAGTCGCCTGGTGGGCTACGTGCCCGTCTCCTACGTCACGATGGTGGCGGTGCTGGCGGTGGCCGCCGCGATCAATCTCGCCATCGCCGGCGTGTTGCGGAGCGGTTGGTACCGCTGGTGGCAGGTGTACGCGCTGGCCCTGCTCGACGTGGTGCTGGTCTCGGTGCCGGTGGCGTTGTACGGGCCGGGCGGCCTGATCGTAGGCTTCTACATCGCCGTCCTGCCCTACGTTTTCGATCAAGGTCGCGAGATCGGGGACTTCCTGGTGCTCGCGGCATCGCTGGCCTACCTGGGCGCGGCCCTGCTCCACGAGCGCATGGTCGGTGCCGGCGGAGCGGTCTGGGCGCTCCCGGCCGGCGTCTACCTCGAGACCTTCCTCTTCATAGTCGTCGCGCTGGCGTTGAAGCAGATCCCCGGTGAGCTGATGCACCGCATCCGGGTTACCCGTCTGATCATGGCCCAGGCCGAGCGGGGCGAGTTTGGCATCCGGGCGCCGGCGGCGGTGACGGACGAGCTGGGGCTGTTGGAGAGATCACTCAATCACATGCTGGAGGAGGTCGGTAAGACCATCGGGGAAGTGCAGCGCGAGGCGGACGAAGTGGCGGCGTTCGCCGACGTGTTGGCCGAGGCGGCCGAACGCATGCTGGCCTCGAGTCGCGCGGTGGCCTCCACGGCGGCGGACCTGGCGCACGAGATGAGCGCACAGCGCGGCCGGGCCGACGCCGGGCATCGGGACAGCACGGCCGCGGCGGCGGAGGCGGAGAGCTTGAGGGCCCGCGCGCAGGCCGTGGCGGACGACGCCCAGCGGCTGGTGGCGGCGGCGGAGCGAGGGCGGGAGCGCGTAGGCCGGGCCAGCGAGACGCTGCTGGTAATCGGCGAGGACGTGCGCGGCACGGCCCGCACCGTGCACGAGCTGAGCGGGATCTCGGATCGCATCGGGAGCTTCGCGCAGGGCATCGCCCGCATTGCGCGGCAGACGCACCTGCTTGCCTTGAACGCGGCGATCGAAGCCGCGCGGGCCGAGGAACATGGGCACGGCTTCGCAGTGGTGGCGGATCAGGTGCGGGCGCTGGCCGGGGAGGCGGCGCGCTCGGCCCGCGAGGTGGTGGATCTCATCACGGAAGTCCGCGCCGGGACCGACGGCGCCGCGCGGGCCATGGCGGCAGGCGAAGAGAAGGTGCGCGACGTGGGCGCCATCGCCGGCGAGGCCCAGGCCGCGCTGGAGGACCTGCACCGCGGCGTGGCCCAGGTCGCCTCGGTCGTCGCGGACACCGCGGCGATCTCGCGCGCCGAAGCCGAGCGGATGGCGACGATCGCGCAGAACATGTCCGAGATGGCGGCGGTGAGTGCCAAGTCGTCCGGTGCCGCCGACAGCGCCGCCACTGCCATGGCAGAGCAAATCAGCGCCATGGGCACGCTCAACGAGGCCAGCAAACAGTTGGCGCAACTGGCCGAGCGCCTGCGGGCGAGCATCAGCCGTTTTTCGGTGCTCGACACCAAGGGTAAGACGTGAGACGTGAGAGGTAAGGCGTGTCGTGAGGACCGTCTAACGTCTCACATCTTACGTCTCACGGCTTTGCACTGATCGTCCCCTGACCGGGCCGCCCGGGTCAGTACACGTGTCCGGTTTCCGACACCCCGTGATGGAGTGGATTGAATCCCCGGAACGTCGCCCGGTAGGGGACGATCAATCGGCTGGTGTACTCGTCCAACGCGACCGCGAGTGTGTACCGCTGCCGGAATTCCCCGGCCGTCGCTCCCAGCACGGCCCGCACGTGCCGCCCGAAGCTCTGCGCCGAGGAGTATTCGAGCCGATATGCCACGTCGGCCACGGAGAAGCCCGGAATCTCCATCAGCGCCGCGGCGTAGAGCAGACGGGTGGCCGCCAGGTATCGCTTGGGCGAAGGGAGCCTGGCCCGGAAGAAGCGCGACATGAAGGTGCTGGGCCGCACCCGGAGCGCCCGCGTGAGCGCGCGCACGGTGGCCACGCCGGGCGCGGTACGTACCAGCAACTCGAAGAACCGCCGACACGCCTCGCTGGGGTTTCCGAGGGCCGGGATCACGGTGCCGAGGATCAGCGCCGCCGTTCCGCCGCCCGGCTGCACCACCAGCGTTCGCAGCTTGTGCCACCCGTCGCGCGTGCTCACGTCCACCAACCGGCGGACACCGCAGGCGCCCAGCTGGAGCAAGCGCTCGCTGGACACCGGGTCGTGCTCCGAGACCAGGGCCACGGTAGGCACGCCGGGGAACCGCGAGACCAGCGCGCCCACGATCGACAGCTGATCGTGCCCCACGACCCTGGGCGAGAGCAGCACCGCCTGCACCGGACGCTCGCGGACGGTCCGCAGCGCGTGCGGCAGCGAGTCCGCGTGCACCGCGGCGAAGTAGCCCTGAGCCGCGGCGTCGAGCCTCCGACGCATCGCGGGCTCCAGAACTGTGGTCACCGTGGCCAGCTGCCGCTCGGGCTGCATGTGCCGCGAACCTACACGACCACACTCAACCCCCCGTCAACCCTGTCGGCGCTGCCGGCAACGGGTATCTTCCGGCGTCCGTCGCCGCGCCCGGCGTTGCCCGGCGGATTCCCCATACGGAGCGCTTGGGTGGACTCGTTGTTGGAAGCCTTCCCACTCCCGGTGGCTACGCTCGCAGCCGACGGCACGGTCCTGGAAGTCAACGCTGCCGCTGTCGCGCTCGGCGGCGGCCCGCCCGCTCCCGGGTCATGCTTCCGCGCGTACGTCCCACCCGCCTACCAGGAAGCCATCGCCGCGGCCATCACCTCGGCGCATGGCGGGGAGGTCTCGCGGTTGGACGTCGTCTACCACCTGGGCGACGGCACGCCGCGGACCGGGGAGGCGACCATCGTCCCATGGAAGGACCCGGCGGGCCGAGCGGTGGCGCTTGGGATTCTGCGCGACACCTCCAGGGAGCAGGAAATCCGAAGCGAGTTAGTGCAGATGGGCAAGCTGGCCACCGCGGGCGAGCTGCTCGCCGGCGTCACTCACGAACTCAACAACCCGCTCGCGGCGGTACTCTCGCTGGCCGAGTTGCTGGCCGAGCGCCCCGATTTGGATCCGGAGGTGCGCGACGATCTCCAGGAAATCCGGCGGGAAGCGCAACGGGCGGCGAACATCGTCCGGCAGTTACTGGCCTTCGTGCGGCGCCATGATCCGATGCGCCTCCCGGTGAACGTGAACGCTCTGGTGCGCGACACTATCGCCTTGCGCCGGGGCGCGCTGCGCCTGGCTGGCATCGACGTCGAGGTGGAGCTCGGGGAGGTGCCGGCCGTGGCCGGTGACGAGCACCAGCTCCAGCAGTTGCTGCTCAACCTGCTGACCAATGCCGAGCACGCTATGGCCCGGGTGGCTCAGGGCCGGCGCCTGCTGCAGGTGGCCACCCGTCGAGTGGCGGGCGGCCTGGAGTTGATCGTGCGGGACACCGGTGCGGGAATCGCCCCGGACGTCCTGCCCAGGATCTTCGACCCCTTCGTGACCACCAAACGGGCCGGCGAGGGCACCGGGCTCGGGCTCTCCATCGTGAACCGCGTGATCCGTGAGCACGGGGGCCGCGCCGTCGCCGGGAACCACCCTGACGGCGGAGCGGTGTTTACCCTGTTCCTGCCCGAGGCGGTCAACTCTGAAGAGCCCCGGTGACCTGGCGGGCCCTCCTGGGTATTATTGGGGGCCAGGGAGACGGCGGAGGACGACGGTCGCGGTCCGCGGCGACGCGGGCCGAGGAAAGTCCGAGCTCCAACGGGCAGACTGCCAGGTAACGCCTGGGCGCCGCAAGGCGACGGACAGGGCCACAGAGAACAGACCGCCCGTCCAAGAGGCGGGTAAGGGTGAAACGGTGGGGTAAGAGCCCACCGCACGGCTGGTAACAGCTCGTGGCACGGCAACCCCCAGTCGGAGCAAGGCCAAATAGGCGGCGAGGTCCGGCCCGGACCGTTAGAGCCGCGGGTAGGCCGCACGAGGTGGCGGGTGACCGCCATCCCAGAGAGATGACCGTCCGGGCGCTCGATGCGAGCGGCCGAACAGAACTCGGCTTACGTCTCCGCCACCCCTGGTTCTCCCGACTGCGACTCCTATGATAGGCCCGACCGGCAGACACGCTCGCGATGCCAGATCCCGCTGAAGCGCCTGGTAGCCAGCCCTATCCGGACGTCTGGGAAGACGTCGCGGAGCTGCGCGTGTTCCGGACCACGGCCCCGAAGTGGGCCAGCCTCATCGGGTGGCGGGCCGAGATGCGCCGCAAGGGTTGGAAACTGCTCAGGGTTACCACTCAACGCGGCGAGATCGTCGCCGTGTTCGGACGCACTCGGGCGGAGCTCAAACAGCGCGAGGCGCCCGCATGAGCATGGTGTTCGTCCGCGGAATCGCCCGCGCCGCTGCCGTGCTAGCATGGGGGGCGTGCGCCGCCTCGCCGAGGGCCCTTCCCTCCCCATCGCCGGGCCCCGTTGCGGCGGGCCCGGTCACCTACGCACCCGGCGCCACCCAGTATCGCCGCGCCTCCCACCGGCACATCGAGCAGCAAGTGGGCGGCCAGACCCAGCGGACCGACGAGGCGCTGGTCTGCTTCGTCTCCGCCAGGCTCGCCCGTCAGGGAGACCGCCTGACCGTTTCCCTCACGTTGGACTCCGTCCCGCGGTACCAGAGCGACCCGTCGGCGGCTGGGGCCGCCGAGCGAGCCCGTGGGGCGACGTTCACCGGCGAGCTCGCGCCGAACGGGCAGATCACCGCGTTCAGCGGCGGGGACCCGAGCAACAAGTTGCTGCAACAGTTGGCGGACGAATTGGCGCGCTTCTACCCCCGGATTCCCCCCACCGGTGCGGAGCCGGGCGCCCGCTGGACCGACACGACCCAGACCACCTCTAAGACCGGCGGGCTCCCACTCACCATGGTGGCCGTGAGCCAGCACCAGGCCGAGGCACCTGCCGACTCCGGCGCGGAACGCACGCTCCCGATACGCACCCTGACCACGTACTCCTTCTCCGGTTCGGGATCTCAAGGCGGGCAGGTCTACCTGGTGCAGGGTGAGGGGCGCCGCCATACGGTCGAACGCCTGACCCTGGGTGGCCGGTTCTTCGGGATGATCGCCGCCGACACGTCCAGCTACACCATCTCGCTGCGCGGGCTCGACGTCTCGATTCCGGGCCGGCAGACGCGCGCCGACACGCTGTCCATCATTCCGTAGTGCGCCGCCGGCCGGGACTCCTCGTGGGGGCGGCGGCCTGCGCCGCGCTCTGGGTGCTCCCGCCTGGGGCCGCGCTGGCCCAGCAGTCCGAGCCGCGCAGCCGGGACTACCTGTTCATCACCAGCGTGGACGACGTGCGCGCCGTGTGGGTCAATCCCGCGGGCCTCGGCTTCGTTCCCGAAGCGTCGGTCATGGCCGAGGCCGCAGTGGATCGCACCGACGGCTCCGTCAGGCTGAGCCAGTACACGCTGGGACTCAACTCGCGTGGCTTGGGGCTAGCATACGAGCGCGACCGCTCCCGGGAGAACTTGAGCGTGGGTGTGCTCAGAATCGGGTTGGGGCTGCCGCTGGGACGGGGCTCCATCGGGGCGGCGATGAGCAATTACGGCAGAGGCCGCCAACAGGGCTACGACCTCGGTGTGAGTTATCCGGTCCTCGCCGGCCTGGTAGCCGGGCTGGCGGTGCGCAACCTCAATCGGCCGCAGGTAGTGTTTCAGGAGGGACCCCAGCCCATCATCACGGTGGCCGGCGCCACCTGGACTCTCGCACCCCAGCTTGCGAACGTCTCCGCCGAAGCGGTGGCGGTGGAGCGACTGGGGACGGCGTCAGGCTTCGACATGCGCTATCGCGGAGGCTTCGTGCTCCGCTCCAGGAGCCCGTGGCCGGTGGCGCTGCACGCCGTCGCCGCGGTCACCAGTGAGGGAACACTGCGGCAGTGGAGTCTGGGCCTGGTTATTGGTGGACTGGATCGCGTGGGGTTGGTGGCCAGCGCCTCACCCACGACCGGGCTGGGGGAACCGCGACGATTCAGTGCGGTCGGCGTCGCCAGCCGGCGCGCGCCGGAACGGCGGTAGAGACAACTGCGTGAGGGGTGAGGGGTAAGGGGGTCACCCCTTACGCTGATCAGTCCACTAATCGCAGCGGCATGACGAGGCAGAGGTAGGACGCGCTTTCACCCCACCCCACCGGCTCCACGGTGGCCGCCCGCTCGGGAGCCTTGAAGGTGAGCCGGACCTCGTCCGTCGGCATGTACTTCAGGACCTCCAGCACGTAGTTCGCGTTGAAGCCGATCTCCAGCGGGTCGCCTTCGTAGGTGATCGCGACCTCGTCATTGGCCTCGCCCAGGTCCGGCGTGCTCACCGAGAACTTGGCGACGCCGCCCGAGAACGCCAGCCGGACGCGGTGGGTCTGGTCGCTCGCCACCACGCCGACCCGCCGCAGCGCCGCGGCCAGGGCCTGGCGATCCACCGTGGCCACTTTGTCATTCTCCCGCGGGATGACCTGCTCGTAGTTCGGGTAGGGACCCTCGATGAGCCGGGTGAACACCAGGGTGTGGCCGCCCCGGAACCCCAGGTGATTCTCGCTCCTCGCGATCTCGATCTCGTCTGCGGGCCCGAACAGCCGGCGAATCTGGTCCAGCGCCTTGGGGGGGACGATGAGATCCGCGCTCTCCTTCCCGCCCGACGCCGCGACATCCATCCGGGCCAACCGGTGGCCATTGGTCGCCACCATCCGCATCCGGTCCGCTCTCAGCTCCCAAAGCACGCCGTTCAGGATGGGGCGGCTCTCCTCCAGCGAGGCCGCGAACGCCACGTGATTGATGAGCGTCTGCAAGTCCCCCGAGCTGACGCGCCAGGGTTTCTCGAACTTCACCGCCGGGAACCGCGGGAATTCCTCCTTGGAAATGCCGAGCAGCTTGAACTTGCTTCGCCCACATTCCAAGTTGACTCGCTGTTCCCCAGCCCCGGTGATCCGCACGCCACCGGACGGGAGTTCCCGCACGATCTCCACCAGCTTCTTGGCCGGCAGCGTCACGGCCCCTTCGGCGTCCACCTCCGCGGGGATCAGCGTGCTCACCGCGATATCTAAGTCCGTGCCCGAGAGGCGGAGCCCATCCTTGGTCGCCTCCACCAGGATGTTCGCGAGCACCGGCAGGGTGGTCTTGGTGGGCACACTGGCAGCCACGGCCACCAGGCCTTCCTGCAACTTCTCCCGCGTGATCGTCAACTTCATGCGGTTCCCTGGTCCGGTTTCGGTGGGGATGGTTCTTACTGCTGCTATTCTAATAGAAAGGTAGTGGTCTTAGTAGACCGTCTGGATATCTGGACAGATCGCGTAACTGGTTGCGTGCGGCGCCACTGGACGCGGTGGCGCGTGTGTGTGCGTTGTGTGCACTGTGGGAGGATCGTGGGTACCGCGTGTCCACGGCGCCCAGCTTCCCACAGCGCTCCACAGCGGTCAACGTCCGGGCCGGGTCACGGTGCGGATAACTCGCGCCGCGCGGACTCGACGCGGTCGCGGAACTGGCGGTCGTGCTGCATGTGGCTCTCGACCCGGGCGAGGCTGTGGATGACGGTGGAGTGATCCCGGCCGCCGAACGCCTGTCCGATCTCGACCAGCTGGAGCCCCAGCAGGTCACGGGCCAGGAACATCGCCACCTGGCGGGGGACAGTGAGGGTCTTCACGCGGGCTTTGGACCGCAGCCCCTCCGTGGTGACGCCCCAGCGGCGAGCGACCACCTCCTGCACCCGATCCACGCTGGGGAGCGCCGGGGGTGCGCCCCCGGTCGCGGCATCTGCTTGCCGGATCTTGTCCGACAGCGCGTCGCGCGCCAGCTCAATCGAGATCTCCCGGTGCTTGAGCGACGCGTAGAGCAGCAGCTTGATGATGCAGCCTTCCAGCTCGCGCACCGAGCTGCGCACATGCTCGGCGATGAAGCGAAGCACGTCGTCCGGGATGGTGAGCTCGAGATGATCCTGCTCCGCCTTCTTGCGGAGGATCGCGATGCGATGCTCCAGGTCCGGCTGGCCGATGTCGGCCACCATGCCCCACTCGAAGCGGCTGACCAGCCGGGCTTCGAGGCCCGGGATTTCCTTGGGCGGGCGGTCCGAGGTGAGGACGATCTGCTTCCCCGCCTCGTGCAGGGCGTTGAACGTGTGGAAGAACTCCTCCTGCGTCATCTCCTTGCCCTCGAGGAAATGCACGTCGTCCACGAGGAACATGTCTACGTCACTGCGGTATTCCCGGCGGAAGTCGGGCATCGTTCGACCGTGGATGCTCTCGATCACCTCGTTGATGAACTGCTCGGCGCCCATGTACGCGACGCGGAAGTTGGGGTACCGCTCCAGCACGGCGTGCGCGATCGCCTGCATCAGATGGGTCTTGCCCAGGCCGGTCGCGCCGTAGATGAAGAGCGGGTTGTAGGTCTTGGCGGGCGCCTCGGCCACGGCGTGCGCGGCGGCGGCCGCGAGCTCGTTGGACTTGCCGATGACGAAGGTGTGAAACGTGTACCGGTCGTTCAGCGGCGTGGCGCGCCGGCGGGCCGGTGCGTCCGTCTCGCTGGGGGGCGGTGCCACGAAGAAATCCATCTGAGGCCGGCGCGCGCGTTCTTCCTGGACCTGAAACACGATGTCCACCGGCGTGCCCAGCCGCTCCGCCGCCAGCCGGGACAGGAGCGGGGCGTGCTTGGACTCGTTCCACTCGGCCGCGAACTGGTCCGGCGTGCCGAGAATCAGCCGCCCGTCGGATAAGGCAATAGCCTCCGCGGGCTCCAACCACGTCCGGACCGTCGCGTCGGGCAACTCACGGCGCGCCTCGACCAGGAGACGGGTCCACGCGTCTTTTGCGGACAACTCCATGTGCTACGTTCGAAAATACGGTGGGAGTCCAACAGGGCGCACGAACGTAGTGTCGGCCTGTGGAAAAGTCAACCTTGACCCGCGCGCCCTTGCGCCGATAGCTTTCGCGCCCACGTGAGAATGAACGATGCAACCGACATACCGGCCGCGTAACAAGCGGCGCACCGCGAAACACGGCTTCCGCGCACGCATGAAGACGCGCTGGGGGCGCCAGGTCTTGAGCCGGCGGCGCAAGAAGGGCCGCAAGCGCCTCACCGTTCGCGTGCCGTCCAAGCACGGGGGACGCTGACGGGCGAGGGGCTGCCCCGCAGCCGGCGACTGTCCCGGGCGTACGACCTCAAGGCGGTGCTCGAGCAAGGCCACCGCACGCGCACACCACGAATCGAACTCTTTTGGGTCTCCAACGCAGTGGGCCATCCGCGCCTCGGCGTAATCGTGCCACGTTACGGCGCGAGCGCCCCAGCGCGCAACCGGCTGCGCCGGCGGCTCCGGGAACGGGCCCGGCGGCTGCTCTCCGCGCTGGCTCCGCTCGATCTCGTCATCCGAGCCCGGATCGAGGCCTATTCGGCGCCAGGGCGGGACCTGGCCGAGGACATCGAGCGATGGGTCCGCTCGTTCGGGAACTAGCCCTGTGGCCTCGGCGCGCGGTCGCGGCTCTCATCCGGGTCTATCAGCTGCTTGCCGCACCACTCCCCTCCAGCTGCCGGTACACGCCGTCCTGCTCGACGTACACGCTCGAGGCGGTGCGGCGCTATGGCGCGGTCCGGGGCAGCTGGCTCGGCATGCGTCGGATCCTCCGGTGCCATCCGTTCCGGGCCGGCGGCTACGATCCGGTCCCGTGAGCGCCGACTGATGGACCGCCGCACGCTCCTGGCGATCGGCCTGATGCTGGTGGTGGCGATCGTGCCGACCATCCTCCTTCCGCCGAAGCGACCGGTGCCTCCTGCGCCAGTGGCGGCCGATTCCGTGCTGCGGGACACTGCTGTGGTCGCCGCGCCGGCTACGGAGCCGCCCGGGCTTCCGGTCCGCGCCCCGGCAATTGCGGCAGGTGCTGAGTCAGGGCCCGAGGAACGCGTCACCGTCACGGCACCTTTGTACCAGTACACGTTCTCGACCCGCGGCGCTCGGCTGATCGGTGCGTCGCTGACGGAATACCGCACCTTCGCGCCCGGTGACTCGGGGCTCGCCCAGCTGATACCGAGCGAATCCGAGTTCCTGGCGTACCGGCTCGTGGTCGGGGGGGACACGCTCTCGCTGGCCGATTGGCGCTTCGAGCCGTCGGAACGCGATGTGCGCGTGGGTGACGGTGCGGCGCTCGATTGGGTGGCCCGGCGTGGGCCGGTCGAGGTGCGGCTGCGCTACCGCTTCATCCCGGAGCAGTACCTGATCCGCGTCGAGGGCGAGGTCTCCGGGCTGGGCACCGGGGGCCTGGTGCTCATCGGCCTGGGCCCGCGGCTCAGAGTGGTGGACGCGGACACCGTGGGCGACATCCGGTCCTATGGCATCGTCACTAAGGCGGGCTCCGCCCAGAACCTGGCGTTCGGGTCTCTGGATGCCGGCGAGCGCCGGGAGCTGGCGGGGCCGTTCGAATGGGTCGCCATCAAGTCCAAGTACTTCGTGGCGGCCGTCCTGACGACCGACGAAGGCGGGCCGCGGCTCGGCGGGGCGGTGGCCGTGGGAGGCCAACGGCCTGGACGTTACGAGGCATTGGCGCATGTCAGCGCCTCGCTGGCGGCGCCCGCCGGCCGCTTCCAGTTCGCGGCGTACGTCGGCCCGCAGGAGTATCGGCGCCTGGCGCGCATCGGCCACGACCTGGAAGACATCAATCCGTACGGCTGGGTTTTCCGGCCGATCATTCGGCCGTTCTCGATCTTGATCATGCAGGTCCTGCTGTGGATGCATGATGCCCTGCGGCTGGCGTACGGCTGGGTCCTGGTGTTGTTCGGGATTGGCGTCCGGGTGTTGTTGTGGCCGCTCAACCAAAAGGCGATGCGCTCCAGCGTCGCGATGCAGGCCATCCAACCGGAAATGAAGGCGCTGCAGGAGCGCTACAAGACCGATCCACAGAAGATGCAGCAGGAGCTGTTCAAGCTGTACAAGCAGCACGGGGTGCACCCGCTGGGGGGTTGTTTGCCGATGCTGCTGCCAATGCCGGTGCTGTTCGCCCTCTTTTTCGTGTTCGCCAACACCATCGAGTTCCGGGGCGTGCCGTTCCTCTGGCTGCCCGATCTGTCGCGTGCGGATCCGCTCTACATCATCCCCCTCGTGATGGGGCTCTCGATGTTCGCGCTGTCCAAGATCGGCCAGATCGGGATCCCGCCCAATCCCCAGGCCAAGATGATGTTGTACATCATGCCGGTGATGTTCACGGTGTTATTCCTGAAATTCGCCTCGGGACTGAACCTGTACTACGCCGTGAGCAACATCGCGAGCCTGCCGCAGCAGTGGCTGATCGCGCGGGAGCGG
>Ga0209321_10000291_pt1 | contig 31625 bp, 28 predicted proteins | sample Rifsed16ft4_FD_184012 | JGI IMG/M metagenome (GOLD analysis project Ga0209321, IMG submission 184012) | Soil microbial communities from Rifle, Colorado, USA - sediment 16ft 4 - CSP-I_5_4 (version 2) | ecosystem: Environmental > Terrestrial > Deep subsurface > Rock core/Sediment | place: Rifle...
CTCTAAAGTCACCCATAAAAACGGTGCCAATATATATTTTAAGGAGTAAGGGGTAAGGGATAAGAGATAAGTAAAAATAGATACATAGATAGCAAGATACCCTGATAATAGGATAAGAACAGCTATTCCTATTGCAATAGGGATACCTCCATATTTTGTCATAGCAATTACTACCCAATAAATAACACCAAGATAAAATACAAAGCCTGCTATAAATCCTAATTTTAAAGATGTAAGTGGTGAGGTTTTTCTTGTGGCAATAAAGAGCGGGACAAGGGATACCCATGCAAGCATCTCAAAATTAAATCCGGGGAATATTAATATAAGGAGAATCCCTGAAAGGAGGGACAGAAAAAGACTGCGGATTGCGGATTGCGGATTGCGGATTTTCAATGGGCAAACGAAAATTGACAATCGACAATTACTTCAGGTGCTGTATAACAAAGGCTTGGCAGTAATGCTTGATCTGATCTCTGACCGAGCGAAATGCCAGCATGATTTCTTCATCACTTCCGGTTGCGCGCGCCGGGTCGGGAAAATCATGGTGAAGCGTCACCGATTTGGCGGGAAAAAAGGGACACTGTTCAAGCGCGTTGTCACATACGGTGATCACAAAGTCAAATTCGATTCCCTGCACCGCGTCGACGGTCTTCGAGGTTTGTGATGAAATGTCGACACCGGCCTCATTCATCACCGTAACTGCCCGCGGATTAAGGCCGTGGGCTTCGATCCCCGCACTATGCACCTCGATCTTATCCCCTCCGAACAGGCGCAGCCACCCTTCGGCCATTTGACTCCGGCAGCTGTTTCCCGTGCATAGGACAAGTACTCGTTTCATGGGGTCACCCGATTGTTTTCGTCATGACGACAGCGGTCGAGGGACAATAGATCTTATACTCCTTGGACAAAGCGATAAAGGGAGGGATGTCGGAACGTTTCTCCTTCTCGAATCCCACCCGCGCGAAAAAACCTTCCGCGGTTGTCGTTAACAAGCCGAGCCTTTGAATACCCAGAGAGCGTGCTTTCTCTACAATCTCGCCATACAGCAGCTTGCCCAGGCCGATTCCCCGCAGGGGTACCGCCACAGCCAATGATCGGAGCAGTCCGGATGAACCCGTTACCTCAAGTCCCACCGTACCTACGATTTCGCCTCCGACAACGGCAACGAGAAACGTCTCCAGATGTTCACTCACGTCTTCCGACGGAAGCTCTGCCAATCGCAAGAGACACTGAATCGCAACGTCGTCTCCCTTGCGGGCCGGTCGAATTGAAACCGCGGCGATGCTATTTTTCTCCATAAACCGTAATGCTCTTGATGGAAGTTCCCGATTTCCGATACTCGGCAATCTCTTTCCGGTTCAGATAATCCAAAAGCACCTCGTCTGAGAGGTCGATGATTTTTTCCTTCTTCACCGCGACATTCTTGAAGCCGGCGTTTCTGATTGCTGACAGGTAGTCGCCTTCGATCATCGCTCCCGCTACACACCCGGCGATCATCTCGGCAGCGGTCAGAAGGGGGGCCGGAAGATTGTTCGTGATGACGATATCGGAAATACTGAAATGTCCGCCAGCCCGAAGGACTCTGTATATCTGGGAAAACGCTTTCGATTTGTCGGGAACAAGATTCAGAACACAGTTGCTGATGACAACATCGACCGATTCATTCTCGACAGGAAGGTTTTCGATATCGCCAAGTCGGAATTCAACATTGGTATATCCAAGTTTTTCCTTGTTCACGTGTGCGCGGGCGATCATCGCCTCGGTCATGTCAACACCGATGACGCGCCCTGTCGATCCAACGATACGTCGTGCGACAAAAACGTCATTCCCGGCGCCGGATCCGAGATCGAGGACCGTGTGGCCCTTCTGAAGTCCGGCAATTTCCGTGGGGAGGCCGCAGCCAAGACCTAGGTCGGCTTCCGGTACATATCCCTCCAACCCGGCATAGCTGTCGGCCATGATGTCACCCTCTTTCGAGGAACAACCGCACTGAGGACCGCAACAGGAGTCGGATCGTTTTGCGATCTCCTCGTATTTACCCTTCACAATTGACTTCACGTCGTCAATGGTCGTCATCCCTGTTTTCCTCCTTTTTGGCCACTCTTGGCAGGGGAACAGCAATCAGGGCCGCAGCAGGAAGATCCGGATTGTTTTGGTATCTCCTCATCGCTGCTCTTTACGGTCGGTTTTACTTCGGGGGCGGATGTCATGTGGGTCCTCCTGTTTGAACTTTAACAACATTCTTTGTGGTTTTCTTTGATATCTGTGAGAAATCCGTCAATGATCTTCCGAAACTGTTCAAGCCTTTCCCAATCGACACAATAGCAGGACTTCGGCCCCTCAATCGTTCCGGTGATGATTCCGGCGGACTTCAGTTCCTTGAGATGCTGCGAAACGGTTGCTTGTGCGAGGGGAATGTCCTGGACAATCTCTCCGCAGACACATTCGTCCCTCTTTGAGAGAATCCTGAGTATCGCAACCCGGGCAGGGTGGGAAAGGACCCCGGCTAACCTGGCTATTTCTGTCTCCTTCTTGTCGAATAAGTGAACCTTGCCTCTGGCCACGCTCATCCTTTCTTTATCGTATTAATACGATAAGATAAATACAAAAGTTTCACATGTCAAGCAGGAAAAGAACTATCTGGGTATTGCCGGCGGGATTGGGGGGACCGCAGGGGGGAGAGAACCGGCGATTCTAACGAAACCTTCAAGTCCTTCGGCGATCTTTTCCGCAATTCGTCTCCGAAAGGCATCATCGACGAGCTTCATTTCGTCCTCAGGATTCGACAGAAACGCTGTTTCAACAAGCACATTGGGAAGCTGGGTCGGGGCATTCAGCGAAAAATTGAAGCTTCCTACAACGCCGAATTGTTCGAATCCCAATTCCAGCATCCTTGCATAGACGGTGTCGGCCAAAGGCTTGAAACCAACATACCGATAGAAGGTCGCCGTCCCTCTGACCTTTTCCGGATCCGACGTGAAACCGATAGAGTTGCAATGCACGCTCACAAGCAGACGAGCACCTGATGCGAGAATCTTGTCCGTCCTGTCGGTCATCGACCATCCGGTCGTATCAGTGCGGGTCAGGACACTGCTCGCACCTTTTTCCGAAAGCACCTGTACGAGGTGGCCTGCTATTGAGAGATTCACGTCCATTTCCCTCGTTCCCAGCGAACCAATTGCCCCCTTGTTGTCTCCGCCGTGGCCCGCATCAACAACGACAGTCATCCCCTTCAGCACAGAATCGGACGAAGCGACCAAAGGAGGTCGATTGATCCTGATGCGGAGACTTGCTCCGTTTTCGTACCCGATGTCATAACCCCAATGAAAGGGATAGGCCAGACGAATGGTCAATTGATAGTGAGCCGCTGCAACCTGAACCCACGATACGCTTTGAATGCCGACTGCGCTCAGGTGGTGCGTGATCCAGTTTGTGTTTGAGGTCGCCCCGTACAAGTCGACAATGAGCGCCGCAGGGTTAAGCTGAAGCTCCGTGGTATAGGGCAGTTTCTGTGAAAGTGAGACCATGACAATATCTGCCTTGTCGTTTCCCACGGCGCTGATGGATCCCACGAGAGATTGAGGCAGGGGCGTCTCCTTGGGGAGGAGCGTCCCAAATTCATCGGGCAGCCAAGCGTCCATCGACTCCGTGAGTCTTACCTGATACTGTCGGCCTCTCTTGCCCGCGACCGTGAGGCGAATTCCCGGCTGGAGGTAGCCAAGCTTTGCTCCGCCCAATCGATCCGTGCCTCGACCCACATTCAGGAATGGTCGACGTCCGGTCAGCTCGATCACCCGCGGCAGATCCCCGGGTGTAATCGTAATCCTTCCTTTTGCTTCCGCCTTCTCACTGCTCCAAAAACTCTTCCTCAGTTTGAAACTGATCTTCGCTTTGTTCGCTTCGTCTTCGTCCTTCACAACATATCTTCCGATGTAAACCCCCTGGAATCCTGCTCCTTCCCTCGGCGGCACCTCCCGCATAGGGATACCCGACTCCACTCCGTCGATATCGAATGTCGCTTCATAGCCGGGGCTCCCTTTGAATCGAACCTCCAAAACGTCGCCGGCTCCCAACCAGAGATCCTCAGAGGGCTCCATCAGGATCGAATCGATGGTCAACGTATCTTTTGAAGAGTTCCTGGCCGGCTCACTCCTCATAAGAACGAAGTCACGCCACAGGGAATCACCCTTTGGAGAGATTACGACGATCCGCAGCGGATTGAGACCCACGTTCAGGGTCAGGAGTCCCACAAAGGCCCCGCTCGGATAGACACGGACTTCTCCTCCATTGACAAACGCCCGCGCGGACGGACTCGTGTTCGCTGCAAACCGATGGCGGCTCGCCGGCGTCGTCGTTGTGTCGCTCTCTGGGTAGATGACATTCAAAGAGAGAGAATCGGTCGGGGACGAAACTGAGGCCGTGTCGGGGCTCACCTGACCACGGCCAACTGAAGCAAGAAAAAGCAGAACCAGAAGAAGGGGAGAACGCATAGCTATTACTACAAAAAGAAGAGAAATGAGGAGAGATTCAAGGACGCAAACGCAGATTACGCCGATTCACACTGATTTCGCAGATTCGCAAATTCAAATGATGGAGTATGGTCAACCATTCATGTCATCCCTTTGCTGTCATAAGAAAGACCTTCTGAGGGATTTCTAACAACCTCGAAAGTACCCCATCATTTCAGGGCTCGAATCCGTGCAATCTGTGCCAATCCGCGAAATCTGCGTACACCTAGCTCTTCAGCTTCTTGACCAGTCTCTTCTTCTTCGCAAAACCGTTGGGATTGACGCGGTAGAAAGTCTTGATCGGAAGACTGAAGATCTTGATAAATCCTTCGCTTGCCTTGTGGTCAAACTTGTCTTCCACAGTGTAGGTTGCCAGCCCGGTATCGTAGAGTGAGTTTGGGGAGGTCCTGCCGGCAATATCAACGTTCCCTTTGTAAAGCTTCACTTTCACCAGACCGTTGACCACTTTTTGCGTCTCATTGATGAACGCATCGTAGGCGCCCCGCAGAGGCGTAAACCAGAGGCCATTGTAGATAAGCGTGGCATAATCGTGTGCCATCTTCGCCTTGTAATGCATCACCTCTTTGTCCAGCGTCAGCCGCTCGAGCTCACGATGTGCAAAATGCAGCGTCACCGCAGCGGGTGCCTCGTAGACCTCACGCGACTTGATTCCCACGAGCCTGTTCTCGACGAGGTCCAGTCGTCCCACCCCGTTGGCCCCGGCGATTTCGTTCAGCTTCTCAATGAGGTCGTAGCCCTTCATCTTCTTGCCGTTCAGTACAACGGGAACGCCTTTTTCAAACTCGATGGTGACATATGTCGGGTGATCGGGTGCATCCAGCGGGGAAACCGTTCTTTGATACGCGTCCGCAGGCGGCTCGGCCATCGGGTCTTCCAGAACGCCGCATTCAATGCTTGTCCCCCATACATTCTCGTCAATAGAGTAAGGGGACGCCTTTGTCACCGCAATGGGGATACCGTGCGTCTCGCAATAAGTGATCTCTTCTTCTCTCGATTTAAATTCCCACTCGCGAAGCGGGGCGATGACCTTGATCTCGGGCGCCAGGGCGGCGATTGCAGCCTCAAAGCGCACCTGGTCATTTCCTTTTCCCGTACAGCCGTGAGCGATCGCTGTGCAGCGCTCCCGCCGGGCCACCTCCACAAGTGCCTTGGCAATCAGCGGGCGTCCGATGGAGGTCGCCATCGGATATGTGTGCTCATATAAGGCACCCGCCTTCAGCGACGGGAAGAGATATTCTTCGACAAACTCGTCACGCAGGTCCTGAATGTAGACTCTCTTCGCTCCGGTCTTGTAGGCTTTGTTTGCCAGGCCCGCAATCTCTTTCTTTTGCCCGAGGTTCGCGGTGACTGCAATGACTTCGGCATTGTACCGTTCCTGAAGCCATTTAACGATTACGGAAGTGTCTAATCCTCCCGAGTACGCAACGACGATCTTCTGCTTTTTCAATGCTGTATTCCTTTACTGGATCTTGAGAATAATTATGCGACTTTCTTTTCTTCTGACATGAGTGACTTCAGCGCTTTTATGACTTCGGCGATCTTCCGCGAAGATGTCGGCGTCACAAAAATGGTATTGTCCCCCGCAAGGGTACCGAGAATCGCCGGGTGGTGCAGGCCGTCGATGATCTCCGCAACTCCCTGCGCCCGGCCCGGGAGCGTCCGAATCACGATCAATGCTTCATTGTGGTCAATGTCTTCGATCTCATACCCGATGAACGATTTGAGCTTCTGCTCTTCGGTTTCGGCATGCAGCACATAGCGGGCTCCTTCGGGCGTATTCATGCGTCCGACACCGAGTTCTTTGAGATCACGGGAAAGCGTCGCCTGCGTGACGATGTGGCCTGCTTTGCGAAGTGCCTTACAGAGTTCATCCTGAGTCCCCACCGAATGATGAAGAATGATATGCTTGATCGCTAGGTGACGAGCAGGCTTTGTCATGATTGCACCTTTTCGGCAACGGGGCGTGTTGCCCTGACGTTCGTTGCAGTGCCCAGAAGTTGCGTGAGTATTGCCTTTTGGACATGAAGTCGGTTCTCGGCTTCGTCAAACACAACAGACTGCGATCCCTCCAGAACTTCAGCACTTATTTCCTCGCCACGATGAGCCGGAAGACAATGCATTACCACGCAATCCTTTTTTGCCTTCTGAAGAAGTTCCGCATTGATCTGATATCCAGCGAAATCTTTGCGACGCCGGTCGGATTCAGACTCCCGTCCCATGCTTGTCCAGACGTCGGTGTAGAGCACATCTGCGCCGGCGGCGGCATCCGAGGGATTCTCCATGATCGTGATCTCGCTTATTCCGGCCTCTTTTGCCCGGCGCACGATTTCGGGCCCGGGATGGTATCCTTGAGGCGCAGCAAGGGCAAAATTCATCGGAAAGATCGACGCTGCCTCAAGCCACGAATGGACCATATTGTTGCCGTCGCCGATGAAGGCGACTTTCATCCCGGGTTTCAGTTTTCCGTGCTGCCGCAGCGTGTAGAGATCGGCCAGTACCTGGCAGGGATGCGACAAATCGGTGAGGGCATTTATCACCGGAACCGGGGCCGACGCGGCAAGCTCCGTCAGCACGGCGTGGTCAAAGAGTCGGGCCACAAGGCCATCGCAATATCTTGAAAGAAGAAGCGCAATATCTGCGACCGATTCTCGCGTTCCAACGCCGATCCCTTCCTGCGAGAGCACGACCGGATATCCGCCCAGTTGATTGATCCCCACTTCAAACGAAACCCTCGTGCGCAGTGAAGGCTTTTGGAAGATCATGGCAATCGATTTCCCCCTCAGCGGCTGAAGCTGCGGTTCGCGTTTGAGCTTGTCAGCCAGTGCAAAGAGCGATTCAAGCTCATCCTGCGTAACATCAAAGAGAGTGAGAAGATCCTTGGTCATTTCACCGATTCCTGAATTCCGGTGTCTTCTTCATGAATCATCTGTGTCCCGATACCCTCGTCCGTGAATATTTCCAGCAGGAGCGAATGCTTGACGCGGCCGTCGACAATATGCACCTTGCGGACTCCTGCTTCGAGTGTCGTAAACGCCGACTGAATCTTTGGTATCATCCCGCCAAAGATCGATCCGTCCGCGATCATTCTCTCTGCCCCGCGTTTCGTCAATGTCGAGATCCTGTTTCCGCCGGCGAGAATCCCTTCGACATCGCTTAGATATACCAGCTTCTCGGCCCTGAGTGCCATCGCTACCGCCGCAGCGGCAAGATCCGCGTTGACGTTGAGAAGTTCACCATGTTCTCCGACACCCAGAGGGGCAATGACGGGCATCATTCCGTTCTGAAGGAGGAGCTGAATGAATGGCACGTTGACGGTGACGATATCTCCGACACGACCCAGGTCGGTTCCATCGGTTGATTGCCTGCGAGCGCGAAGCAGATTATTGTCCACTCCACAGAGTCCGACGGCGTTCCCGCCGTTGATATTGATCTGGTTGACGATCTCTTTGTTGATCGAGCCGGCCAGCACCATGACCACAACACTCATCATCTTCTCATCGGTGTATCGCTGACCATTGACAAACTTTGTCTCGATGTTGAGTTTCCCGGCGATATCGGTGATCGCCTTCCCTCCTCCATGAACAATGACAATATTGATTCCGATCTTGCGCAGAATGGTGACATCCTTGGCGAAGGTCTGCTTCAGTTTTTCATCCGTCATCGCCGCTCCGCCGTATTTGATGACAAAAGTCTTCCCTTCGTACGTCTGAATGTACGGGAGCGCCTCAATGAGCACTTCTTCCTTCGTATGAGAATCGATCAGAGTTTTTATCACGATCGGTAGCTCGCGTTAATATGAACGTATTCTTTCGTCAGGTCGCAGGTCCAGAATCTTACCTGCTGCGATCCGCGGTTCAAGTCGATGACAATTTGAACGAAGTCCTGCGACAGGACTGCCTTTCCCTTCTCTTCATCGAGCACAATTTCATAATTCTTGTTCAGTACGGGGAGCTCCCCGAAGAGGATTTCAGTCTCCTCCGGAACGAAGTCGATCCCTGAATACCCGACAGCCGCCATGATGCGACCCCAGTTGGCGTCGCAGCCGTGAATTGCTGTTTTCACAAGGTTTGAATTCGCCACAGAGCGGGCCGCTTGCGCGGCTTCTTCTTCGGACCTGGCCCCTTTCACGACAATTTCGATGAGCTTGGTGGCTCCCTCACCGTCACGGGCTATCATCTTTGCCAGTTTGATCAGCACATATTCCAGCGCTGCAGAGAAGAGGTGAAATTCTTCCGAATGCTCTCCGAACGATTCATTCTTTGCCTGACCGTTTGCCAGAAGGAGCACCATGTCGTTCGTGCTCATATCTCCGTCGACCGTAAGACGATTAAAGGACCTCTGATTGGCCCTGGAAAGGGCTTTTTGGAGGAGTGACGGGGAAATCACCGCATCCGTTGTGATGAAGCCCAGCATCGTGGCCATATTCGGGGCGATCATTCCGGATCCTTTTGCCATCCCGCCGATCGTCACGGTTGCCGCGCCAAGGGAAAAGCGAACAGCCGCCTCTTTTGAGAATGTATCGGTTGTCATGATTGCCTGAGCGGCGTCGCCGTTTCCTTCGGCCGTCAGCTGCCCAGCCAGCTGTCGGATTCCTTCTTTGACCTTGTCCATGGGCATATATTGGCCGATAACGCCCGTCGAGGAGATCATCACCTGCTCTTCGGGCAATCCGAGCGCCTGTGCCGTCATGCGGACCATTTCCCAGGCGTCGTTGAGCCCCCGCTCACCAGTGCATGCGTTTGCATTTCCGCTATTCACTACAACAGCTGAGCAATGTTTTGATCGCTGAAGCTGCACCTTGCCGACGAGAATCGGCGCTGCCTGCGTTCTGTTCAACGTGAAGACGCCCGCAATCACCGCGGGATTGACGGATCGGATCATCGCCAGGTCTTTCTTCATTTTTCGGATGCCGCAGTATAGTCCGCCCGCAACAAATCCTTTGGGAGCGGTCACTCCTCCCTGGCATTCATTGACCGGAATAGATTCTTTCATAAAAGTCCCTCAGTTTCGTCAAATCCGAACATAAGATTCATGTTTTGCACAGCCTGTCCGGCGGCGCCTTTCAAAAGATTGTCGATAGCGGAAAAGACCATCAGCCTGTTTCCTGCACCGTCAACACGAAAGCCGATATCGACAAAATTGGTATGCACGACATTTTTCAATTCCGGGATAGCGGAAGAAGAGACGCGGACAAAAGGAGATTTGCCGTAGGAATTCCGATATGCACGTTCGATGTCGTCTGATGAGATTCCTTTGGCGAGCATTGCGTACATACTCGTGTAAATCCCCCTGTTGAGCGGAACCAGGTGAGGCACGAACGTGACCGTGACGGGTCTCTTGATGATGGACTGCAGGGTTTCGTTGATCTCGGGAATGTGCTGGTGCTGGCCGACCTTATAGGCCTTCGCCGATTCGTTGACCTCCACAAACGAGAGATCGGTTGATGCGCTGCGTCCTGCTCCGGAGACTCCCGACAGGGAGTTCACAACAATCCCCTCATCCAGGATGAGCTGTTCCTTGAGAAGGGGGAGGAGAGGCAGCAGGGCGCTTGTCGGGTAGCAGCCGGGATTCGCGAGAAGAGAGGTCGTTCGAATTCTGTCGTGATTCCATTCCGGCAAACCATAGACGGCGCTCGCGAGGAGATCAGCCGCTTTGTGAGGCCGGTGGTAGTATCGTTCGTAGATCGAAGCCTCCCGAAGCCGAAAATCCCCCCCAAGATCGATTATCTTTTTTCCTTTTTGAAGCAGTTCGGGAACAAGGTTCATTGCCTCGCCGGACGGGAGGGCAAGAAACAGCAGGTCGCTCGCGCACGCCATATCCAACGAATATTCATCGTAGATCTTGTCAATTTGACCCGCAAGCCAGGGATAGACATCGGCGACCTTCCGCCCAGCCGATGTATTGGCAAAGAGCCGGTCGATATAAACAGCCGGATGGTGCAGGAGGAGCTTCGTCAGCTCCAGGCCTGAATAACCGGACGCTCCCACAACGGAAACACGGAGAGAATCACTCAACAGCTTTGAACCTCCTCAGACATGTATAATTATACATAAGAATGCATAAATATGCAAGTGAAATCTTCCGGAGGGCAAAAAAAGTCCCCGCCGTGGCGGGGACTCGGGGGGAATCTCGGGGGGGGGATTAGAAATAAACTGCCAGCACTAATGCTCCCTGAGCTGCAATTCCAATGGTGCTCGAGCTCCCCTGTTTGACGGTCGTCGTAGTGGCGCCGGTTGTGGTCTCAACGTCTTTGAGCGATGACGATGAGAATCCGATCCGGTATTCGCCGGACAGGCTGGCTTCTTTCCACAGGAAAAACTCAAAACCCGCCATTGCATACACGGTGAACGTCGTCGGCGCGTTGTTGTTCTTTACGGTCGTCTGAGCAGGCACGGCTGGGGGGGTGGCCGTCGCAGGATTCTTGCTTTCGGTGCTCGTGGTGGAGAATCCGACTCCACCGCCAAGGTACGGGCTCACCCTGCCCGATCCCATGTGAAGCTCAACCGCACCACCGACGCCGATGGTTGTGTTCGAGGTTTCTCCATCAACGCCAACTTGGCCTGCTCCTGGATTTGCCGGGGTCGTCGTGGCGGCCGATGAGAATTGGAGCACGCCTCGAACGGCCATTGATGAAGACAAATAGTACTTGGCGCCAAATCCACCGCTGAAGTTGTTGGCGGCAAGATTGGACAATCCGCCAAACGTGAACACAAGCGCCTTGGATCCAGCGGTAAGATTCGGCACAACATCCTGGCCGTAGGACACTGAGCCGATCACGAGGATGGCAAGCGCCACGAGAAGGATTTTTTTCATTGATGACTCCTTAAGTAGTGGTTGGGAGGCCTGACACACTTTCCGATGCAAATATACTCTCTCCAATTGAAATCTCCAAACCGGCCCAATGAGTACCGTCACACCCCCGAATGCAGCATTTAAAGGTATTTGGTGTTTATTCTGGGAAGAAGCGCATTTTTTCCCTATTTTAAGAATTCCACAAATCAACGAACGGAAATCAAAACTCATGGGATTTACGTGCGGTATCGTAGGATTGCCGAATGTCGGGAAGTCAACGCTCTTCAATGCCATCACCGCGGCAGGCGCCGAGGCATCGAACTACCCGTTCTGTACCATTGACCCGAATGTCGGCGTCGTAGCCGTGCCTGATCAGAGGATCGACCGTCTGGCAAATATCTATTCTCCCCCGAAAATCGTCCCCACAACGATCGAGTTTGTCGACATTGCGGGCCTTGTCAAAGGAGCAAGCAAGGGTGAAGGCCTTGGTAACCAATTTCTTTCGCACATACGGGATGTCGATGCGATCGCGCATGTCGTTCGCTGTTTCGACGATCCAAATGTGGTTCACGTCGACGGAAGCGTCGATCCAAAACGCGATATCGAAATCATTGAAGCGGAGCTCATCCTGAAGGATCTTGACACCGTCGAGAAGAAGTCAGCCGACGCGGAACGGAGATCAAAAACAGGGGACAAGAAGGTACGCGCCGAAGCGGATTTCTATAAATCCGTAAACGATCATTTGCTGTCCGGCCGCCTTGCCAGATATTCTTCTGTCCGCACGGACGATGAGAAACTCCGGATGCGCGATCTCCACCTGTTGACCCGTAAGCCCGTCATGTATGTGTGCAACGTGCACGAGAAGGAAATTCTGAAGGAAAACCCTTATGTGCAGCAAGTCCGTGACATTGCCGCAAAAGAGGGTGCTGTCGTTGTGGTTATTTCAGCCGCTGTGGAGGCCGAGGTGGCTGAGCTCCCCGAAAGCGAGCATCACGCCTTTCTCGAAGGATTGGGACTCAAAGAGTCGGGACTTGATCAGGTTATTCGGCGGGGCTACGACTTGCTGCATCTCGTGACGTTCTTCACGGCCGGGCCGAAAGAGGTGCATGCATGGACAGTGGAACGGGGCGCACTTGCTCCGCATGCAGCGGGAGCGATTCACTCCGATTTCGAGCGCGGCTTTATCCGCGCTGAAATCATGAAGTTCACCGACCTTGATCGTCTCGGATCAGAAGCTGCGGTAAAGGAGAAGGGACTGCTCCACGTCGAGGGACGTGAATATCCGGTCGAAGACGGCGACGTGATTTACTTCAGGTTCAATGTTTAGCGGTTGGTCGGGAGCTGTATAGACAAGGAGCCGGACAAACATGATGGTCGGGAGCTCAACTCCCGACCATCCGCAGGCCATACATCACAGCTTCGGTGCTTTTCCCAATACCTCTTCGATCGTCATGTTCTGAATCGGACCGAGGTTCAGACTCTTAATCCCCTTCTCAACGGTTTTCCGATCACCCACCACAACGACCACCATTTTTGCCGGATCAATATATGTCTTCGCAACCCTCTGCACATCCTCTTTTGTTACGGCAAAGACTTTTCCGACATAGGTATTGAAATAGTCCTCGGGAAGGTTGTACGCGACCATATCCCCGAGCATTCCAGCGATCTGCGCAACCGATTCGAAACTGTCCGGATATCCAAGAGCAACATAATTCTTTGCGCGGGCCAATTCATCGTCAGGAATTGCCTGAAGGATGCCGTTCAGCTCTTTCATGAACTCTGTCAGTGCTTTGTCCGTCACATCGGTTTGAACGGCAGAGGAAGCCACAAAGGGTCCCGGAAGGGGCCTCATGTCGAAATAGGATCCGGCGCCATAGGAGTAGCCGTGCGTTTCCCGGAGATTCTGATTCAGCCGGGAAGAAAAAGACCCTCCGAGAATGGTATTCATCACAATGAGCGGAAAATAGTCTGCGGTCAGACGCGTCACTCCAATGCGGCCGATTCGGATTTCAGATTGTGCCGCCCCCGGTTTATCAACAAGATAGACAACACGCTTTTCCACCTGAGCTGCATCGGGCCAGTTCACGGTCGCCGTCGTGCCGCCCGCCCACGATGCAAAGGCAGATGCAAGAGACTTTTCGATTGACGATCGCGTCACATCGCCGACCACAATGAGAGTCGCATTGTTCGGATTGTAGTAGGTCTTGTGGAATCTCTGGAGATCTCCCACGCGAAATCCTCTTATGGACTTCTCGTTCCCCGCGGAAGGGATACCGTACGGATGCCTTGATCCGTAGAGCGCCTGGCTGAATTCCACCGAAGCAATAACCCCCGGCTGGTCGTGCCATTGGGCGAGAGTCGTGAGACGCTCCTTTCTCAGCCGGTCCAATTCTTCTTTCGGAAACGTCGGCCTCATGACAATATCAGCCATCAGGGCCAATGCCGCGTCCATCTTTGAAACCGGCGCATGGAGATTGACGCCGCTGGTATGCTGACCGGACCAGGATGAAATGCGGGCCCCCAGGAAATCGATCGCGTCCGCCAATTCCAACGCCGTGCGTGTCCCAGCCCCTTCATCCATCATGGCCGCGGTGAGACTTGCAAGGCCGGATTGATCCTTGGGATCCATGGCACTGCCCGTATTCAACAGCAGATTTACCTGCACCACGGGGACGCTGTGTTTTTCCATGAGTACAACCGTCAATCCGTTGGAAAGCTTGAATCTCTGAAGAGCCGGGAGCTTAAGAGAGGCCGGCTCCCCGAGCTGAGGCGGTTTGCTGCGATCCGGCTTTTGTGCAAACAGCGGAAGTCCTACCAGAAACGAGAGGAAGACAACAAGGAATCTGCGATTGATGCCCGTTCTTTGATATTTCATGGCTTCACCTCCTTACTTCCCTGCGCGGCAAGTTCTTTCTTCCCCTGCGGAACCACGCTCAACACCACCCGTGCGCCACTCGGAAGAAATGTAACGGCCGCCGCCTGGATGTCGCGCGGCTCGAGCGCCTTGTAACGTGAAAGGTCTTCATTGAAGTAGTCGGGGTTTCCGGTGCGGGTGTAGTAATTGTTGAGTTGGTCTGCTTTTCCGCCCGAGGTCTCGAGACCATCAAGAAATCCCGCCTCGTATTGGTTCACAACCCGCTCCACTTCACGTCCAGCCGGCGTCTCTGCCTTGACGCGCTCGATTTCCTCCATGATGACGGATTCTATTTCGGCCAGAGTGTGTCCTGCCCGTGCCGTTGCAATGATCCAAAAGGACGAGGAGAGAGACGCCGACGACTGAAACGCTGACACATCCTGTGCAATCTGCATATCATAGACGAGGCGCTTGTACAGCCTCGAGTTCTTGCCTCCCGCAAGCACATTTGCGAGGACATCCATCTCCGCGTCTCCCGGGGCAAAGAGAGGCGGTGTGAGCCACGCCATGTAGAGCCGCGGCAGCTGAACGCGGTCCTCGAACATCAGCCTTTTTTCTTCCGTCAGGGCTGCGGCCGGCGGATCCGCAGGCGGCACGGGGTTACCGGCCGGAATTTCCATGAACCACTTCTCTGCCATCAACTTTGCAGAAGCCGGATCAATATCTCCTGCGATAACGATGCTGGCGTTGTTGGGCACATAGTACGTCTTGAAGAAATGAACAACATCATCGTAGCTCGCGGCGGAAAGATCTTCCATCGATCCGATTGTCGGCCATGAGTACGGATGTTCCGGAGAGTATAAACTCCGCGACATGACGATCCATACCATGCCATAGGGTTGGTTCTCGTAGCGCTGTCTCCGTTCATTCTTCACAACGTCCCTCTGGCCGTCGACCTTTTCGGGAGACATCGCATTCAAGAGGTACCCAAGGCGGTCCGATTCCAAAAAGAGGGCGAGTTCGAGCGCGTTGCCCGGAAGATTCTCATAGTAATTCGTGCGATCCGTGTTTGTGGACCCGTTGTTGTCCCCGCCTGCGGCTTCGAGCCATTCGTCGAATTTTCCTTCCGGAACATTCCCCGAACCCTCGAACATGATGTGCTCAAACAAATGAGCAAACCCTGTCCGGCCGGGGAGTTCGCGGCCCGATCCCACATGATACCACACATTCACCGTTACACGGGGAATCGAATGATCCTCATGGAGAATCACCGTAAGACCGTTCGGCAACACAAAACGAGTATATGGGACCTTCAATGTTCCCTGCTGAGCCGCCAAAGGGGCCCAGAGGAACATGATGAACAAGAGCAGTCGTTTCATTGTCGTCTCTCTGTTGTGACCTGTTTCTACGTAATTTCCTGTCTTCGTGTTACATGGTGTGCCGAAATACTTCACCGCATCATCCGATCTTCATTCCTTTTCTTTCTTTTCCGGTTTCCAGTCTATGTTCAGCGGCTTCTGCTCGGGAAACATCTTGAGCTCCGCCGATTCGACGGTCTTCTGGAATGCCGGCACATCTTCGGCAAAGGCCTTGTTGAACTCCTGCAGAGCGGACTCAAGAAGCGCTTCCGCCTGCTTGAGGTTGGTCAGCTGCGTGCTCGTTGGTGCATCGAGAGAGGATCGGAGAGATCCCATGACCGATCCGAGTCTGGACGAAACCGTGTTCGGATTCCTGGTGATTCCCTGCATGCGGTTTGGCTCATCAATGAACCGATCGGCCACGCCTGAGAGTTTCCTGCGAAGCTTCTCTGCTTCGGCGCGAATCGCCTTCGCGGGATCATCGGAACGTCCCTGGGCCTGGGCAAGAACCGTACTGATGGTTTTCCGATAAGCCACAATCCGATCAACCGCTTCCGCGGCAACCTCGAGCCGCTGCATGACCTTTTTCATCAGATCGTACTTGGCCTGGCGGTCGCTCTGTGCAACCGATGTACGGGGATCAGCCAGGACTTCCACTGTCGAAGAGGCCTCGACCTTTCCTGCCTTCACACGAATCGTGTACTTTCCCGGCAAAACTTCAGGGCCCTGGGGTGTGAACCGTTCCTCTACCGGACGTTCAAGCCGCGGCGTCTTTCCCCCGTCTTCCCGAAGATTCCAGACAACGCGGTTTATTCCCTTTTCAGCGCGTCCATCGAACTTCCTGATTACTTTTCCCGAAGCGTCAAGAACTTCGAAGCTGACCTTCGCGCTATCCCGCCGTCGGGCGCTCTGATTTGAATCGCCCTCCGTCTGCTCTCGCGTACTCCTGCCGACAAGCGAATCTTTCGGGATATTCAAAGAGTAGGTAATCAATGCACCGTATGATTTCTGTTCACCCCTGAACATTGCGTCCGCGGGAAAGTGATATCCGTTCATCGCGCGCACCTGGTGTTGATAGGCCGGAGGAATTTCAAACAGGTGAAGCGGTTTTCCGAGAACCTCCTTTGATACGGTGCGCAGGGGGTTGATGTCATCGAGAACATATGCCGCTCGTCCGTGTGTGCCGATCACCAGATCATGATCCCTGGGATGGATCATCATGGCCATGGCTGAAACCGTGGGGAACCCATGAGTCCACTTCGTCCAGTTTGTCCCTCCGTCAAAACTCACCCACAGTCCGAATTCAGTCCCAAGGAAAAGCAGATCCTTCTTTACCGGATCCTCTTCAAGTACCAACGCGTATCCCCACAGTCCGCTCTTGCCGACCGGATTATTCTTCGTCAGGCTCGTCCATGATCGTCCGTGATCCGTGGTTTTGAAAACGTATGTTGTCCAGTTGCTCCGGCGATGATCGTCAAAGACCACATACGCAGTCCCCGCATCGAATTTTGACGCCTCAATGTGAGGAACCCAGGTTGCGGCCGGAACCCCGGGAATGTTTTTTACGGTGTTTGTCCACGTCTTTCCTCCGTCACGCGTCATCTGCACATTTCCGTCGTCGGTTCCCACCCAAAGAACCTCTTGCTGCACGGGGCTCGGAGCGATGGTCATGATCGTTGTATGATTCTCTGCCGCAGTGACGTCTTTTGTCAGCCCACCGCTCTCATTCTGTTTTTGTTTTGTCGAATCGTTGGTCGTCAGATCGGGACTGATGATCTCCCAACTCTCGCCGCGGTTGGTACTGCGGTGAAGAAACTGACTCCCGTAGTAGATCGTTTTTGCGTTAAAAGGATCCGCCGCAATGCCGGCGTTCCAGTTGAACCTGAGGTCGACACCGTCGGGGGCCCACGGACGAATATCCCGCCTTTCGCCCGTCACCCAGTTGAACCGGATCAGATTTCCTCCCTGCGACATGGCATACCCGTAAGAGGGGTCTGACGCATCGACGAGCGTTGCAAATCCATCACCGAATCCCACCTCGTTCCAGTGCCAGTTTCGGATACCGCTGTTTTCCCACACATCACTTGGACCTCTCCACGAACCATTATCCTGCATGCCGCCGTAAATATTGTAGGGTATCTGATTGTCTACGTTGATATGATAGAATTGAGCGAGGGGAAGATTGTCAATGAACCGCCACGTGCGTCCATAATCCCGGCTGATCGCAACTCCCCCGTCATTCCCGTCAATGAGAAAGCTTCCGTCGTTCGGGTGGATCCAAAGTGCATGGTGATCGGAATGAACGCCTCTGGCGAGCGTCGAAAATGACTTCCCTCCGTCATTACTCACCTGAAAGTTGGAATGGAGGCTGTAAAGCCGATTCTCATTCTGCGGGTCGATCCTGATGTCTGCATAATAGAACGGCCGCGGCGCAATATTGGGAGAGTCGTTAATGACGGTCCATGTTTTTCCGCCGTCATTTGAGCGGCAGAGTGAATTTTTGGTCGCCTCAATCAACGCGTAAACGACGTCAGAATTGTTTTTTGCTACGGCAACTCCGATGCGCCCGAGTTCACCTTTTGGAATTCCGTCGGTTTCGGTGACCCGCTTCCATGTTTCCCCGCCGTCATAGGTCACATACAGTCCGCTTCCTGAGCCGCCGGATTTGAAGAACCATGGCCACCGACGATACTCCCACGTGGCGGCAAAGAGCTTGTTGGGGTTGGACGGATCCATCACCAAATCTGCACACCCGGTTTTCTCGTTGACGTACAGAATCTTCTTCCAGGATTTTCCGCCGTCCGTTGTACGATAGACTCCGCGATCAGGGTTCTCTCCCCACATTTGACCCATGGCGGCTGCATAGGCAATTTCAGGATTCGAAGGATGAAGGATAATCTTGTGAATGCGTTCCGTCTTTTCCAGGCCGACGGCGGTCCACGTTTCGCCGCCGTCTAGACTCTTGTATGCGCCGTTGCCAACGCTGGCGCTGTTACGCGGATTCCCTTCGCCGGTACCGAGCCAAACGATCGATGGATTTTGTTGAAACACCGCTACCGCTCCGATTGCAGCAACCGGTTGTGTATCGAAAAGCGGCCTCCATGTCATGCCGCCGTTTACGGTTTTCCAGACTCCGCCGGTCGCTGCTCCGACGAAGATGATGTCGGGATTGGCTGTGACCGCAACGATATCGGCAATTCGTCCGCTCATTCCTGCCGGACCGATGCTGCGGGCCTGCATGCCGGAAAGCAGCGATCCGTCTATTTGACCCAACGCCGTTGTAACTGAGAAAGTGATGAGACAAGCCAGGTAAGCCAAAGGAAAGCCGTGGAGTTTTTTCATGAGAGCCTCAGATTGTTTCACAGCGGGATGCCGGGCCGCGGAATCATGAGCGTGATATCAAGCGGAAAGCCGTGAGGGGCAGAATATCCATTTCTGTCAGAAAAGTCAATACTCAGAGTGAAGACGCCGCTCTTGGATCAAAGTATGCTGATTCTTGATTTCCGCTCATTTCTTGTTATCTTGCGGTGCCTTTTATCATGCCCGGTTCAATTCTCAAACCACCGCGACTGCGCAAGGGTGACACCATCGGTCTCGTTTCCCCGGCCAGCCCACCCTCTTCATCTGAAAAGATAGAAAAATCCGTCCGATACCTCGAAGGCCTTGGTTACCGGGTGATTGTGGGAACGCATGCCATGGACCAGAACGGATACCTCGCCGGCAGCGATCAGCATCGGGCCGAGGATTTCAACAAGATGATTCGGGATAAGAGCGTCAAAGCAGTTATTGCCGTGCGGGGCGGGTACGGGACTCCGCGCCTCCTGCCGCTCATTGATTATTCAGCAGTCAAAAAGAATCCCAAGATCATTGTCGGATACAGCGACCTGACGGCACTTCAGCTTGCCCTGTTCCGGAAGACAGGACTCGTGACATACTCGGGGCCGATGGCCGCAGTGGAGATGTGGAATTCCATCGATCCTTACACTGAAGAGCACTTTTGGAGGATTCTGACCTCTGCGTCGGCTCCCGGGGTGTTGCCCCCTCCTCCCGATTCCCCTCCTGTCATTCATCATCCTGCGAAAATCACGGGGAGGATCTTGGGCGGAAATCTTTCGCTCCTCATCTCACTTCTCTCGACACCTTATTCCCCTCAATACAAAGGGGCGCTGCTTCTTCTTGAAGAGGTCGATGAGGCACCTCACCGTGTCGACAGAATGCTGACGCAGCTGTTCAACGCCGGAATTCTCAAGAGCATCAACGGACTTCTTTTCGGCCAATTCACCGACTGCAATCCGGCCGATCCGTCGAAGCCATTCCTCTCGACCGATCAGGTCCTCGCCGATGCTGTCGCCAGGCTTCCGATTCCCGTTCTCACCAACCTTCGTTACGGTCACATACCAAAGAAGCTTACCATCCCGATCGGTGTTCGGGCATGTTTGTTTCCCGACGGCCGATTTGACATACTCGAATCGCCTGTGCGCTAGAGGTCGGAGCAGCCGGAGGGGTGTAATGGCCCTAATTCATTGACATTTCAACAACTTATCGCTACATTTGCTCTCGCTGGTTACATGTCTTTTTGAAATCCCCTCATGAATATTGCCGTTTTCGCCTCGGGACGCGGCTCCAACTTCCAGGCAATCCTCGATTCTATTCAACTGCATGTGCTCTCGGCCCGCGTTTGCGTTCTTATCAGCAATAATTCCACCGCGGGCGCGTTGGACATTGCGCGGGGGAATAACATTCCGGCATTCCATCTCAGTTCTCGTCACTTCCCGTATGAATCTGAGTTTGTCACGCACGTCTTGAAGGTACTGGACGACCACAAGGCCGACTTCATCTCTCTCGCGGGTTACATGAAGAAACTCCCGCCGGAAATTATTCATCGTTTCCGTCATCGCATTGCCAATGTTCATCCCGCCCTCTTGCCTGCATTCGGAGGCGTGGGAATGTATGGCATCAAGGTCCATGAAGCCGTTATCGCTTCGGGCTGCAAGGTCTCGGGCGCAACGGTGCATCTGGTCGATGAGGAATACGACCGCGGACCCATCGTTTTCCAAAAGACGGTCCCGGTCAAAGCGGACGACACGCCGGAGACTCTTGCCGCAAGGGTTCTCGCGGTTGAACACGAGATCTACCCGTTTACGCTCGACGCGTTTGCAAAGGGAAAAGTGAGAATCGAAGGACAGAAAGCCTGGATACAATCGTAATGTCAACCGCAACGCAAAAGACTTTGCTTCCTGTGCGACGTGCTCTCCTCAGTGTCTCCGATAAGCGCGGAATCGTCGAATTTGCCAAAGCTCTTAAGAGGCACGGCGTGGAAATCATCTCCACCGGCGGCACGGCAAAAACCCTGCGCGAGTCAGGTGTACCGGTGACATCCGTTTCCGACGTCACAGGATTCCCCGAAATTCTGAACGGCCGCGTAAAGACACTCCATCCCGCGATTCATGCTGGCCTTCTGGCAGTGCTCGATAATCCGGAGCACATGAAACAGCTCCGCGAGCATCACATTGATCCGATCGATCTCGTTGTCGTCAACCTCTATCCATTCCAGACGACGGTCGCAAAACCCGACGTCACGCTGGAGGAAGCGATTGAGAACATCGACATCGGCGGACCGACGCTTGTTCGGGCATCCGCAAAAAATTACCGACACACGGCGGTTGTGGTGAACCCGGACCATTACATGGAAGTTTTGAAGGAGATGAACGAGAACGGCGGAGCCGTGGGGGAATCGCTGCGTTACACTCTCGCATGCGAAGCATTCCGACACACCGCCCAGTACGATACTGCAATCGCATCGTATCTTTCCCCGCAGAAAAACACGGGATTGCCGGACACGCTGGTCATCGCGGAGCAGCGGTCGTTCGCACTCCGTTACGGCGAGAATCCCCATCAGCCCGCCGCATTCTACGGTTCTCTCGACAAAGCATTCGAGAAACTTCACGGCAAGGAACTTTCCTTCAACAACATCCTCGATGCATACGCCGCGGTGAACATCGCCGCCGACTTTGATGAGCCGACCGCCGTTATCGTCAAGCACAACAACCCATGCGGCGCTGCGACGGGTGCAAGCTTAAGCGAAGCGTACACGAAGGCGCTCGCCACGGACAGCAAGTCCGCTTTCGGCGGTATCGTTGCCTTCAATCAGCCCGTCGACGAGAGCGCAGCCGAATTGTTGAATGCCATTTTCCTTGAGGTGATCATTGCTCCGGATTTCTCCGATGCGGCTCTTGCCGCTCTCAAGAAGAAAAAGGACCGCAGGCTCCTGAAACTCAAGGCCGCGCGGGGCAGCCGGAGTTTGGATATACGCCCGGTTTTTGGAGGCTATCTTGTTCAGGAGACGGACACAGACCGCCTTTCCGCCGCCGACGTGAAAGCCGTCACAAAGCGTGAGCCCACAAAGTCCGAACTTGAGTCGCTGTTCTTCGCCTGGCGGATAGCCAAGCACGTCAAGTCCAACGCCATCGTCTACGCGCTCTCGGACCGGACGCTCGGAATAGGAGCCGGCCAGATGTCGAGAGTAGATTCGGCCCGAATTGCGGCCATGAAAGCGGCCGATGCGGGTCTTGATCTGCGCGGGAGTGCAGTGGCTTCCGACGCATTTTTCCCCTTTGCAGACGGTCTTTTGGAATGCATCAAAGTGGGGGCCACCGCAGCCATCCAGCCGGGCGGCTCTGTGCGGGATGAAGAAGTGATCAGGGCGGCCGACGAACACGGCATCGCGATGGTATTCACCGGTATTCGGCATTTCAGGCACTAAATGTTATTCTTTCTTTTAGTACATTCAGACTCCTTATGAGTCTCTTCTCTCTCTTCTCCGCCGACATTGCCATTGACCTTGGCACAGCCAACACGGTCATATGGATGAAAGGTAAAGGGATCGTTCTCAACGAACCCTCGATCGTCGCGTTCGATCGCAACACAAAGAAGATCATTGCGATCGGTAACGAGGCGCGCGAGATGCTGGGCCGTACGCACCGCGACATCCGGACGATTCGCCCGATGAGAGACGGGGTTATCGCCGATTTCGAAATTGCGGAAGGAATGCTGCGCGAATTCATCAAGAAGATCAACTCGGCATGGGTTCCGGCGCGGCGAATTGTCGTGTCGGTTCCGTCCGGCATCACGGAAGTCGAAAAGCGCGCCGTGCGCGATTCCGCGGAACATGCCGGTGCAAAGGAAGTTCACCTTCTTGCCGAACCGATGGCCGCCGCAATCGGCGTCGGACTCGATGTCGATGCCCCCGTTGGGAATATGGTTGTCGATATAGGGGGAGGCACCACGGAGATCGCGGTCATTGCGCTTTCGGGTATTGTCAACGAAGAGTCCATTCGTGTCGCCGGCGACGAAATGAACAATGCCATTATCCAGTTCTTCAAGCGCAACCACAACATCCTCATCGGTGAGCGCACTGCTGAGGCAATCAAGTGTGAAGTTGGGTCTGCGATGCCGCTGAAAGAAGAGATCACGATACAGGTGAAGGGTCGGGACCTTGTGAACGGCGTTCCGAAAACGACGGAAGTCAGCTCCGTGGAGATTCGCGAAGCCTTGAATGAACCCATTGCGCAAATTGTTGAGGCGGTAAAAATGACTCTGGAACGAACGCCGCCGGAACTTTCTGCCGATATTCTCGACCGCGGTATCATGCTCAGCGGTGGCGGCGCGCTGCTCAAGAACCTCGACGAGCGTCTGAGACTCGAGACCAATCTCCCGGTTCACGTTTCGGAGGATCCGTTGACGGCGGTCGTGCGGGGAACGGGAAAAGTCCTCGAGAGCCTGGATCAATACTCAAAAGTGCTCATCAAGAGCAAGCGTTACTAGTCGGACCGGGCGGGCCCTGCCCGACCTGATGATGCTGACTCGATGTTCCTCCCATGCTTGAACGCCTCTACAATCTCTTTCTCCAGTTTCGGGAATATGTCCTCCTCGCCGGGCTGGTTGTACTCTCCTTCATCCTGCTCTCGCTGAACGACAGACCGCAGGTAAAACAAATCCGCACCTTCGCGACCGTTGCGATGGGTGTCGTTCAGAATCAACTCTCCTTCATCCCGCGGTACTTTCAGCTCAAGGGTGAGAATGAGGCCCTCCGTCGCGTGAACGTCGAGCTTGCCGACGAGGCGAGCAGGCTTCGCGAGGCGAAGCTTGAGAACATGCGCCTCCGCTCTCTCCTGGGCCTCAAAGCCGACTCGGACATGCCGCTGGTTGCCGCGAATGTCGTCAGCAAGAACCTCACTCTGCTCCGTAACTCTCTCACGCTTGATGCGGGAACTGCAGACGGCATCCAGCCCTCGATGCCAGTACTGAGCGAGCTGGGTCTCGTCGGCGTAGTGATCGCCACGAGCGAAAACTATTCGATCGCCAATATTCTCTGGAACACGGACTTTCGGGCAAGTGCAAAAGTTCAACGGAGCCGCGTGGACGGGATTCTCGCGTGGGACGGGCAGAAGTTGATCCTGAAGAACATTGCCAAAACACTTGATGTGAAAGCGGGCGACGTGCTTGTCACGTCTGATTACAGCAATACGTATCCTCCGGACATCCGAATCGGAATCATATCGAGCGTCCGTGAGGAGGCGGGGTCTCTCTTTCGCGAAGTTGTTGTCACGCCCAGCGTGGACTTTGTCCGTCTTGAGCAGGTCTTTGTACTCACTGCCGTGCCCGACAGCGAGAGGGTGGACCTTGAAACCAGAGTTATTCAGATGCTTAACCCCTGATCCGAACATGGAACGTCATTTCCGGTCAATCCTGATTGTGTTGGGCCTGCTTCTGCTGCAGACCGCGTTCGTTCCCCTGCTTTCACTGGGCGGAATGGTTCCGGACCTGCTGCTCATTTGGGTTGTGTACGCGGCCTTGCGCCGGGGACAGATCGAGGCCACAATAGCAGGGTTCCTTGTTGGCCTGCTCCAGGATCTCGTTTCCATACAATTGTTCGGTCTTGCTGCGCTTTCAAAAACCATCGCCGGATTCCTTGCGGGTTACTTCTACAACGAAAACAAGACCGACCAGACACTGGGAACATACCGTTTTCTCCTTGTTGTCGGCCTGTGTTCGCTTGGGCATAATATCCCATATTTCATGATCTTCTTTCAGGGAAGCGACGCTTCACCTGCGCTGGCAACAATGCAGTACACGCTTGCCACAACAGCGTATACCATCGCGATCAGCGCATTGCCCATGTTCGCCTTCTCACGCCGGCTCGCCACATGAGTACGATCATCCGCAATCAGGAAGAGATCGGATCCCTTCAACAGCAAAGGGTTCTTCGCATTATTGTTCTGGGAATCGTGGGGATTCTCCTTTTTCGCCTTTACCAGCTCCAGCTCTTCTATAATGTGGAACTGGGGAGGAAATCGACAGAAAACAGCCTTCGCTCGATCGTCAAGGAACCCATCAGGGGATATGTCTTCGACCGGAACGGCAGTCTTCTCGTCGACGTCGGACCCTCATACACTCTTATGATAACCCCGGCAGAGTTCGACCGCCGGAATCTTCCTCTCCTCTCATCCCTTCTTCAGATGGATCAGGAAAGCATTGAGGAACGAATCGAACGCGGACGAATGTATTCGCGATTCTCTCCGACAAGAGTGAAACGAGATATCGATTTCAAGACACTTTCTGCAATCGAAGAGGCAATCTATCGGCTTCCGGGCGTTACCTATCAGGTTGAGTCGAAACGATATTATCCTTCAGGGGCGTACGCTTCCCATTTGCTCGGATACTGCAAAGAAATCTCCGACGTGCAGCTGGCACGCATGGGAGAATACTATCGTCTCGGCGATCTTATCGGATTCGCCGGACTCGAATCGAGCTACGAGACGATGCTTCGCGGTCAGAAAGGATACGAGTTCATCGCAGTCAATGCCCGGGGCAAGATTCTGGGCCCCTTTGAAGGCGGACAGAACGATGTGGTCCCAAAGGAGGGCTTTGACCTGATCCTTGGCCTCGATGCGGGAACGCAGGTGGTAGCTGAATCTCTCATGGCAAACTATCGCGGTTCACTTGTGGCGCTCGACCCCTCCAACGGTGCAATCCTGGCCCTGGTGAGCAAGCCCGACTTCGATCCGTCGATTTTCAGCGGGGTTACTCCGGCCGAGGAGTGGGCCAGACTCAACAACGACACGACAAAACCAATGTTCAATCGCGCCTCGATGACACGCTATCCTCCCGGATCGACGTTCAAGATGGTGCTTGCCGCCGCCGCATTGGAGGAGGGAATTATCGACGAAAAATATCGGATTGTATGCCACGGTGCGTACCGATTCGGAAACAGGACGTTCAAGGACCTCCATGTCCATGGCTCGACCAATGTCGTCGAGGCAATTCAAAGATCGTGTAACGTTTTCTTCTACCAATTGATACACAAGGTGGGGCTTGAGAAGTGGGCCGAGTATGCGCACAGGTTCGGCTTTGGCCAATCAACCGGCGCCGATATTGGAGAAGAAACGATGGGGCTCGTGCCTTCGGCGGACTATTTCGACCGCGTGTACGGCAAAGGGAAATGGACTCAGGGATATCTCGTAAGCCTGGCCATCGGCCAGGGAGAACTCGGTGTCTCGCCTCTTCAGATGGCTGTCTATGAACTTGCGCTCGCCAACGGCGGCATATTGCACCAGCCTCATGCCGTTCAGTTCATTCGAAACAAGTTCACAAATCGGGTGGAGGAGCTTCAACATCGAACGCGGTCTGTTGGCCTCTCACCCCGCGTCATTGCACTGATCAGGGAGGGAATGAGGCGTTCAGTCAATGAACCCGGCGGAACCGGCGGAGCAGCCCGCATTCCCAATATTGTTGTTGCCGGAAAGACAGGAACTGCCGAGAACCCGCACGGCGATGATCACTCGTGGTTCGTCGGTTTTGCTCCGTTCGACGATCCGAAAATAGCGGTCGCGGTCATGGTGGAGAATGCCGGGTACGGCGGCTCCAAAGCGGCTCCCATTGCCGGTCTGGTCATGGAAAAATATCTCCTCGGAAGTATTCAGCGGTATCAGTACAAGCCCAAGATCGCCCCAAAGCCAAAAGTTGACTCGACAACAGTCATAACAGCGGTTCAGTAATAACCATGTTCGAATATTTCAAAGAATATTTCGACTTCAAGACGTTCCTTGTGACGCTCGCTCTCGCGGGAATCGGGCTGATCTCCGTCTACAGCGCGACCTACGACGCCGGAGCAGCTTCCATTTTTCAACGACAGCTGAGTTGGGCCGCCATAGGATTCGTGGCAATGATCGTCACGGCAATTCTCCCTCTCAAGACCATTTATCGTCTTGTCGGTCCGAGTTACCTAGTCCTTCTCCTCGTGCTCCTTGTTCTCCTGGTTGTCGGAAAGACCGTGTCGGGCTCCCGAAGCTGGTTCAGTCTCGCGAAAGATCTTGGCGGCCAGCCCTCCGAGTTTGCAAAAGTCGCGTCGCTGCTCGCACTCGCAGCATTCCTTTCCCGCACCACGACAATCATCTCCGATCCGAAGCATTTGATTGCGGCCATCGCCATCATTGTGATCCCGATGGGTTTCGTCCTTGCGCAACCGGACCTTGGGACCTCAATTGTGTTCTTCGCCATGCTGCTTCCCATTCTCTATTGGGCCGGGGTCGATAATTTTGTGCTTGCTGCGATTCTCTCTCCCGTGATTGTCGCCGCCGGAGCGCTCTTCGGAACCTCTTTCTTCATCATCAGTGTCATTGCCAGCGCGGCACTCCTGTACGTCAGCCGAAGAAACCGTTTCATTGCAGCCGTTGCCTTCGCCCTGACACTCGCAGTCGGGGTCTCTGTCCAATTTGTTTATGAAAGATTACCCTCATACCAGCAGAAAAGGATCATGACATTTCTGAATCCCGAGGCCGACCCGCTCGGATCGGGATACAACGTGCTTCAGGCGAAAGTTGCCATCGGCTCCGGGGGGCTGTTCGGCAAGGGCTACCTGCAGGGGACTCAAACGCAGCTCAATTTCATCCCGGAACAGTGGACGGACTTCATCTTTTGTGTACCCGGTGAGGAATTCGGATTCTTCGGGGCATCGATCGTCCTTATTCTGTTTGGAGTCCTTCTCATGCACGGGATCAAAGTCGCTTCGGCTTCCAAGAACAAGTTCAGCAGCATCGCCGCGATAGGGATTGTCGCGGTCCTTGCGACGCACGTCCTGATCAACATCGGCATGTCGATGGGGCTCATGCCGGTTGTGGGTATTCCGCTTCCATTCCTCAGCTACGGGGGTTCGGCGCTGGTCGCCAACATGATGATGTCGGGACTTCTCATGAATTTCTGGGCAAATCGGAAAGAATATTAGAGATCCCGTACACCGGCGCGACAAAAAGCCCATTCTCGTTGTTCCACAGAAGACATAATCATTGAAAAGGTAATGAATCAACTACTGCTCTTTGCTCTGTTTTCCACTGTTATCGCCGTGCTCTTCGGCTCCATGCAGTACCGCCTGTACAGGGTGTTCCGTCGATGGACTGCCAATGTGTACGCCGAACCGGAGCAGGGATCACGGCGTCGACAGGCTCGCTGGATTATTCTCATCGTCAATATTCTTTTTTTTGCACAGATGGTTGTACGGGGCACTTCTGTCTACGATCAAACAGTTGTCCAGGTCTTTCTCATTTATCCGATGGGATGGTTTTTCGGGATGGTTGTCCTCGCGTTCCTCCTCGTCACCGCTTTCGACGTCGTGCGACTTGTTCGATGGTCCGGTAACCGCCTCATTCTGTTGATTTCGTCCCGCGAAATCGTCTCTGCGTCTCCGGCCAAACCAGTTCCCGATCCGGGGAGACGCAAGTTCCTCAGGCTCGGAGGTCTTTCGGCCGCGTCGGTAATCGGAGCAGTACCGATTATCGCATCCGCTCGAACAGCCCGCGACTACCAGATCAACAGACTTTCCCTCACGTATGACAATCTCCCATCCGGGCTGGACGGATTTACGATCGCCCAGGTCAGCGACATCCATTCCGGAATTTACATGACCGAGGGAGATATGAGGGAGATTTTCGAAATTGTGAATTCCCTCGAAGCCAACGCTATCACAATCACGGGCGATTTTGTCGACTCCTCCGATTCACAAATTGAGCCGTTGTTCAAAGCTGTTCAGATGTTGAAGGCAGAATACGGCATATTCGGGTGCCTGGGAAACCACGATCACTTTGCAACGGCGCGGAAGGTTTCGTCGGCGGTCGAACAGCGCGGAATCATCATGCTGAACAATTCCAATGTGCGACTCGCCGTCAACGGCGAGAGGATATCTATTGTTGGAATTGATGATGCCGGGCGCGGTCAGGCAAATTTTGCCGACTGGAACAAGGCCCTTGATGACGTTGACCCCGATTCATTCAAGATCGCCCTCACCCATCGTCCGGACGAGTGGGATCACACCCGGTCGGCAGGAATGGACCTTACGCTGGCGGGACACACGCATGGAGGACAGGTTGGATTCAGGCTTGGCCCACTCAATCTTAATCCTGTTCATCTCATCCATAAGTACGCCATGGGACTCTACAGTCAGGATAGTGCTCATCTCTATGTGAACGTCGGGGTGGGGATGGTTGGAGTTCCGATCAGAATGGTGAAACCCGAAGTCGCACTGCTTACTTTGAGGCGCTCCTAGTGTAACATTTCTGCGTCTCCGTCTTCTCGTTGCTTGTCGCTTTACTTTTCGGTATTCTGGCGAACGTCATTCCTTTCATTCCTGTGGACATTTTTTCGTTCTTCCTTCTTTTTGCCGGCGGATTGTTTGCCGGAACACTGGGCGCGCTTCTCGGGCTCGGCGGAGGGATCATTCTCATTCCCTTCCTGACTCTCGTGATGGGGCTTCCCATGCATCAGGCCATTGCGACGAGCATTACGGCCGTCATAGCCACGTCGACCGCCGGGGCGGCGATGAATATTCAGCGCAAGACCGTGAACATCAAGCTCGGGATGGTGCTCGAGACAACCACCGTTGCGGGGGCGATTGCGGGGGGATTCACGGCAACGCTTCTCAGCGGCGAGATTCTTACCCGGATTTTCGGCATTCTCCTGGTCGTTGTCGCCGCATTCATGGGATGGCGGAGCCGTTTTCACTCAAGCGCTCCTTCAGCCGCGAAAGGAGCCATTTCAGGGACTTATGTTGATGAAATAACCGGCAACACAATGGAATACACCGTCCAGCACTTGCCCGCGGTGATGGCCGTCTCGCTGCTTGCCGGAAATATTTCCGGGCTCCTTGGCGTTGGCGGAGGCATCTTCAAGGTACCTGCCATGAATCTCCTGAGCCGAATCCCCCTCAAGGCCGCTGCGGCCACGAGTAACTTCATGATCGGCGTGACCGCTGCAGCGAGCGCGTTCATCTATTTTGCTCACGGTTATGTCAATCCCGGCGTCACCTCATCGGCCATTCTCGGAGTTCTGACCGGATCATTTATCGGTGTTTGGCTCAGCAGTAAGATCAGGACTCGCGTGTTGACATGGATCTTTATCGGAGTCCTGCTCTTCGTTGCATTTCAACTCTTCACTCGTTGACATGACCGCGTCCACCAATACTCATCGTGCCGAACGATGGATTTCACGAATCCTCCGCGGAGGAATCGTTGTGAGCTCGTTCTGCATGGTAACGGGACTTCTTCTTTTAGCCTTTCGGCCCGATTCCACCGCGGCGTCCAACCTCATGGTTACGGGACTTCTCCTTCTGATGCTTACTCCCTTTCTCCGCGTGACGGCGACTGTTGTCGCTTTCATGCTGGAGCGCGATTGGAAGTTCTTCGCCGTGGCCCTGCTTGTGCTGCTCATGCTGATCGGCGAAATTGTGTACGCGTTTCTTTAGGTTTTTTTAAACCCTCATAGTTGCTTTGCCGCAAATTCTTCGTACATTTCCGCTCCATCACAATGAGGAACATGATGATTTTATCGGACAAACAAATCCTTCGCGAGATGAAACAGGGCAACATCGTTGTTAAGCCCTTCAACCGAAAGCAGCTCGGTTCCAACAGTTACGACGTTCATCTGGGCGAATGGCTTGCCATGTACGACGAAGAGATATTGGATTCCAAGAAGCACAACAGTGTGCACTATTTCAGGATCCCGCAGGAAGGCCTCATTCTGGTACCGAGCAAGCTCTATCTCGGAGTGACAAAGGAATACACTGAAACACACAAACATGTTCCGTTTCTGGAGGGAAAGAGCAGCATCGGACGGCTCGGTATAGATATTCATGCGACTGCAGGAAAGGGAGACGTCGGTTTCTGCAATACCTGGACGCTGGAAATCTCCGTGCGACAGCCGGTGCGAATTTACGCTGGAATGCCCATCGGGCAATTGATCTACTTCGAAATCTCCGGAGAGGTCGAAATCCCTTATTCCAGCAAGAAAACCGCCAAATACAACAAGCGGGGGATCAAGCCCGTTGAGTCGATGATGTGGAAAAATTTTCGGTCATGAATTTCCTTGAGCATCTGCAGAGTATTCAGAAAAAGCAGCAGTCTCTCCTCTGCGTCGGTCTGGATACTGACCCCTCGCTTCTCCCCCTCCACCTGGGGTCAACCCCCCAATCAGTTCTTCAGTTTAACAAAGAGATCATAGCGGCCACCCACGACCTCGTTTGCGCGTACAAGATGAATCTGGCGTTCTATGAAGCACTCGGGAAAAACGGCTGGGATGTGCTTCATGAGACGATGGCCACGGTTCCTTCCGGCATCGTGACTATCGGAGACGGAAAGCGGGCAGACATTGGGAATACCAGCGAGCAATATGCCAGGGCGTTGTTTCGTGACCTCAATTTCAGCGCGATCACTGCGAATCCTTATATGGGCGCCGATTCAATTGAGCCCTTCTTGCGGGAGGAGGACCGCGGGGTCTTTGTGCTTGCACTGACTTCAAATCCGGGTTCGAAGGATTTTCAACGGCTTAAGGTCGGTTCAACTCCGTTGTACAAGAAGGTCGTTCAGACTGCGAAGAAGTGGAATACAAGAAAGAACATCGGCCTTGTCGTTGGAGCGACACACCCTCGCGAGCTGAAGGAGATTCGATCCATGGTTCCCGAAATGCCGATCTTGATTCCGGGGATTGGGAAACAGGGAGGAGATTTGAGGCAATCGATCAAATACGGGTGCGACAAAGAGGGACTGT
>Ga0209321_10000292_pt1 | contig 31591 bp, 30 predicted proteins | sample Rifsed16ft4_FD_184012 | JGI IMG/M metagenome (GOLD analysis project Ga0209321, IMG submission 184012) | Soil microbial communities from Rifle, Colorado, USA - sediment 16ft 4 - CSP-I_5_4 (version 2) | ecosystem: Environmental > Terrestrial > Deep subsurface > Rock core/Sediment | place: Rifle...
CATGTGGCAGCACGGGCCGGAGATGTACGCTCGCGCGCAGCGGCGGAACATCCCCTGGCCGAAATTTCGGGGCAGTGAGATGGCTGATCTGGTTGCATTCTTGAATTCTCAGTAGTCCCGCAGAGCGGGACGGGCGGCTCGGCCCAGGAGATTTTGTTGACAGATCCGGAACGGATTCCTACGAATCGCGAGCCCCGATTGGATCGGGGCGAGCCCACATCCCAGCGGAGAAACTCACTCCTCAACGGCTTCTTTGTGCTGGGGGTGGCGCTTTTCTTTGCCGGTGGTTTGGTTGCCCTCCCACGATGGATGCATGCGCCCGTCGCGCAACCCATCCAGTTCAACCACCTCAAGCACAAGCAAGCCGGCCTGGGGTGCGCCGACTGCCATGCCACGGTGCTCGATCAAGCCGCTGCCGGGCTGCCTGACCTGGCCCTTTGCCTGACCTGTCACGAAGCCGCGGTCACCGAAAGCAAAGAAGAGGAAAAGATCCGAACGATTGCATCCGGCGGAGGAGAGTTGACCTGGAACCAGGTGACGCGCATGCCGGAGGATGTCTATTTTTCGCATCGCCGCCACGCCAAACTGGCCAAGCTGGATTGCTCGGTCTGTCATGGCACGGTGGGCGAAAGTGTCCGGCCACCCGAGCGGCCTGCTTTGCCGATGATGATGGCGAACTGCCTGGACTGCCATCAAAAGACGCATGCCAACGTGGATTGCTATGCCTGTCACCGCTAAATCGCCTGGGACTGGTCCCGGTGGGGTGCCGAAAAGGGCGGCTCCGGCCCGCCACTGGCGCTTGGGCGGGCTGGCAGTGATCCTGCTTGCCTGGCTGGTGGTGACAAGAGCGGGCGGCGCTGAGGGTTCCTACTTCCTTCCCGGGAATCCAAAAACGGGTTTGAAGATTTTCGCGGAAAAGGGCTGTATCCGTTGCCATGCCGTTCAGGGGGAAGGTGGGCGGAGCGCCCCGGACCTGGCGCGCTCGCCCATGTTCTACGCCAGCGCTTCCCAACTGGTCGGCGAAATGTGGAACCACGCGCCGCGCATGTGGGAAAAGATGCGCATCGAGCACCTGCCTGTGCCCCGGTTTGAACCGGCTGAGATGACCGACCTTTTCGCGTTTCTCTTTTCGATTCGTTCGTTCGACGAGCCGGGCGATCCGGAACTGGGCCGGCAAGTGCTCGCCGGCAAGGGCTGCACTCGCTGCCATGCGATTCGGGGGCGGAGCGGTGGCGAAGCGCCGGGAGTGGTTCGGCTAGGCTCACCACAAGTCGGGCCGGACCTCCAACGCTGGTCTGGCTATCGCAACGCCGTGCAATGGGCCCAGGCGATGTGGAATCACTCGCCGGAGATGATACAGGCGATGGCCGGGCGCGGGATGCCCTGGCCGGAATTTCAGGGCAACGACATGGTCAACTTGATCGCCTATGTGCGCGCCCAATCGCCGGCGCGGGGCGGGCACGTCTATCTGCGTCCGGCGGATCCAGTGGTTGGCAAAACTTTGTTTCAGGCAAAGGGCTGCTCCCAGTGTCATGCCCGCCCGGGGCGGCCGGGTCAGGACGGAGGAGTGGGGCCGGAATTGGCCGGGCGGGCCATGCCGCGAACGGTCAGCCAGTTTGCCGGGCTGATGTGGAATCACGCGCCGCGCATGGCGGAAAGAATGGCGGCTCGGGGCATGAAGCCACCTCGGTTTTCCAACAAGGAAATGGCCGATCTCATTTCCTATCTTTTCTCAGCTCGCTACTTCGAGCAATCGGGAAACGCGCACGAGGGCAAGCAGATTTTTGTGAGCAAAGGCTGCGCGAGCTGTCATGGCCTTCAGCCGGGTGGCGGCCCCGACCTCAGCGGCTGGCAAGGCCAGGTCTCTGCGACGCGTCTGGCCGCCGCCCTGTGGAACCACGGCCCGGCCATGCTTGAACACATGCAGCAGGTGAAGATCGACTGGCCCGCCTTTCGTCAAGAAGAGATGGAAGACTTGATGGCATTTTTGAACCGGCAGGGTCAGGCACAACGTCGGAAACCGGGGAGGGCGAAACCGTGAAAGTCCGCAACGGGGGCATAGGCGTTTCCCGACGCAACTTTTTGCGCTTTGCTGCTGGAGCGTCAGCCGGCACGGCCGCTTCCGGGCTCACGGTCAAGGGCATGAGCAGCCTTGCCCAGGCGCTCGCTGAGGAGAAGCGTCCGCCGGGCGGCCCTGAGCGGTGGGTGGCGACGACCTGTCAAGCTTGCCCGGGTGGCTGCGGGCTGGTGGTGCGATGCGTGGGCAAACGCGCCGTGAAAATTCTTGGCAACCCGCTTCATCCCGTCAACCGCGGCGGCGTCTGCCCCAAAGGCCAGGCGGCGCTTCAGTTGCTTTATCACCCGGATCGCCTTCTTGAGCCGCTCCGCCAGTCCCGGCTCGCCCCGATTCTATCGGGGCGAGGATCGCGGCGTTGGGAGGCTCTATCCTGGGAAGAAGCGCTGAAGCTAATGAGCGAGAAATTGCAAGCGATTCGCCAGGCGGGTCGCTCGCATGGCGTGGCTGTGTTGAGCGGGGCGAGACCGGGCGCCATGCCAGACCTCTGGCAGCGCTTTCTCGCGGCCTACGGTTCGCCCAACTATCTGAGTTTGCCCGGCACGACAGACGGATCGAGCGCGGCGGCGTATTTCATGCAGGGAGTTCACGAGCCGCTGGCTTACGACCTGAAGAATGCGAGTTACGTTCTGAGCTTCGGCGCGAACTTGCTCGAAGGCTGGGGTTCGCCCGTCCACCTCATGCGCGCCTTTGGCGCCTGGCGCGCTGCCGAAGGCCAGCGCAGCAAGCTGGTGCAGGTTTCGCCTCGGCTCTCGGTTACGGCGGCGAAAGCGGACGAGTGGGTGCCCATCCGGGTGGGTACCGAGGCGGCATTGGCGCTCGGGATCGCCTACGTCCTTATCTCCGAGGGGCGAGTGGACGCGAATTTTCTCGCGCAACATACCTTTGGGTTTGACGATTGGACGGATACCTCTGGCCAGCGGCACGCCGGTTTCCGCACCCTGGTGCTGCGCGACTACCGTCTCAACGAGGTGGCTGAACTGACGGGCGTGCCCGTAGAAACGATCTTGAGGCTGGGGCGGGAGTTTGCCGCCAACCCGCCGGCGCTTGCCCTGGGAGATAAACCCGGAAGCGTCCAGCCGGGAACTCTCTATGGCTCGATGGCCGTCGAGAGCTTGAACGCGCTGATGGGTAACTTTGAACAGCCCGGCGGTGTCCTTCTCCAGCCCGAGGGGCCGCGCACAGCGGGGTGGCTTGGTGTTCGGCATCATTCGGCCGGCGAGCAAGCCGGGCGCCCGCCGGCTCTCGATGGGTCAAGGTCTCCCCTGGCGGGCGATGCCGCCGACGTGCTCGCTGAGGCTGCGCTCGAGGGCAAGCCTTATCCCATCGAAGCGCTCATCCTCCACGATGCCAACCCGGTTTATCTGGCGCCGGACCGAGATCGGTTTATCGCGGCGCTCGCCAAGATTCCGTTCATTGTGGACTTCGCCACGCTTCCCGACGATACAACGGATTTTGCCGATCTGCTCTTGCCGGCGCCGACATTCCTCGAAACGTGGGACCTTTCCGGTACTCCTCCGGTGGTTCCTCGCGCCCTCCGTGGATTGTCCCAGCCGGTGGTGCCGGCGCGGCACGGGAGCCGGCATCCCGGGGATGTTATTCTGGCGCTTGCCAAACGACTGGGAGGCCCGCTGGCCGGGGCACTGCCTTTCGACCGCTTCGAACAGGTGGTCAAGCGCTCGGCGCAGGATATCTTCTCCGCGCAACGCGGCTATCTCTTTGGCACCCAGCTCGAAGAGGTTTGGGACAAGCTGCTTGAAAAAAGCGGGTGGTGGGCGCCGGACTATTCGACAGCCGACGAACTCTGGCAGCAGATGAAGGAGAAAGGCGGCTGGTGGGATCCTGCGTACCACTATGGCGAATGGGGGCGTGTCTTCCGTACGCCCTCGGGAAAGTTTGAATTCTTTTCGCAGCTTCTCTGGAGGGACATCCTCGCTGAGGCCAGGAGCAACGCAGCAAAGCCGGATCTGGTCGCGGCCGAGAGGCGCTGCCTGCCTCACTTCGAACCGCTGTTTGGGGCAAGCGCGACGGATGCGGGCCGGCCCGATGCGGGCAACGAAGCCCAATTTCCCTTTGTGCTTTTTCCCTACGAGATTCTGCCGTTGGGCGAGACGCGAGGCGCTGACCTTCCTTTTTTGCAGCAGATTCTTGGCCAGCACCTGTTTGAGCGCTGGGAAAGCTGGATTGAAATCCATCCCGAGGCGGCACGCCGCCTGGGAATTGAAGACGGGAGCTGGGTCTGGGTCGAATCGTCGCACCGGAAGGCTCGCATGCGGGCACGCTGGTTCTTGGGTTTGCGGCCTGAGGTGGTGGCGATCCCGCTCGGATTGGGTCACCGCACCGGGTCGCGCTGGAGCCAGGGGCGCGGCACGAACCCGTGCGAGCTGTTGGTGCCGGGGAGCCGGAACCCGGCCGAGCCGCCCCCGGGCGGCGGGGCGCGGTGGTTTTCCACTCGCGTGCGCATTTCCCGAGCGTAGGTGAAGCATGCCGCGTTGGGGCATGGTGATTGATTTGGCGAAATGCAGCGGCTGCCAGGCGTGCGTGGTGGCGTGCGCGGCTGAGAACAACGTTCCTTGCGCGGAACCGGACGAGGCAGGCCGCGGGCGAGCGCTCACCTGGATCAAGGTGGTTCCCTTCGTCGAGGGAGAATTCCCGCACGTGAAAGTGCGGCTGCTGCCGCTGCCCTGCCTGCATTGCGACACCCCGCCCTGCATCAAGGTCTGTCCGGTGGACGCCACCAACATTACGCCGGAAGGAATCGTGCGCCAGATTTTTTCCCGCTGCATCGGCTGCCGCTATTGCACCAATGCTTGCCCTTATACGGTGCGCGTCTTCAACTGGAGGAAGCCCGAGTGGCCCGGGGAAATGGACACGGCGCACAATCCGGATGTTTCGTTGCGGCCGAAAGGGGTGGTGGAAAAGTGCACCTTCTGCCATCACCGCCTGCAAAAGGCGAAGGAGGAAGCGCGCGCTCAGAATCGGCCGCTGGCCGAAGGCGATTACGTCCCGGCCTGCGTCGAAACCTGCCCCACTCAGGCCATGTATTTTGGCGACCTCGACGACCCGATGAGCAAGGTCTCCGAGTTGAGCCGCAGCCCGCGGGTGTTTCGGTTGCTCGAAGAGCTGGGCACCCACCCCAAGGTCCTTTACCTCGCCGAAGGAGAGTGGAGTGGAAAGACATGACAACCCGTTAGGGCCGGAGGAGGTATTGATCCGGCCCATCCAGCAGACCACCAGCCAATTCTATCGGGTGCTGGCTGTCCTGTTGTTCTTGGGGGCGCTCTCCATTTTCGCCTGGATCCAGCAACTGAAAGATGGTCTGGTGGTCACCGGGATGAACGTCCCGGTGTACTGGGGAGTGTACATCACCAACTTTGTGTTCTTCATTGGCATCAGCCACGCCGGGACGCTGATCTCGGCCATTCTCCGGCTGGTGCAGGCGGAGTGGCGCCGCTCGATCACGCGGGCGGCGGAAGTGATCACCGTGCTCGTGCTCTTCTTTGGCGCCGGCAGCGTGATTATGGACCTTGGGCGGCCCGACCGCCTTCTGAACGTGCTGCGCCACCCTAATTTTCGCTCGCCCTTGCTCTGGGACGTTTGCAGCATCACGGTTTACCTCACGGCCAGCACCATCTATCTCTACCTGCCTTTGATTCCCGACATTGCCATCCTGCGCGACCATGCCGGCAAGCGCACCTGGCTCTACCGGCCGCTGGCGCTGGGTTGGCGGGGCACGGAGAAGCAGAAGCGCCTGCTCGAACGGGCGATCGCCGTGATGGCCGTTCTGGTCATTCCCATCGCCGTCTCCGTCCACACCGTGGTCTCCTGGGTCTTTGCCATGACCGTGCAGCCGATGTGGCACAGCACGATCTTTGGCCCGTACTTTGTGGTGGGCGCGATCTTTTCCGGCATCGCTTCGCTCATCATCGCCATGGCGATCATCCGGCGCATGTATCATCTGGAAAACTATTTGAAGCCCGTACATTTCAACAATCTCGGCCTGCTCCTGCTGGTGATGAGTCTGCTCTGGTTCTACTTTACGTTCGCCGAGTTTCTGACCACCTTCTATGGCGCCGAGCCCGCCCACCTGGCGGTCTTCTATTCCAAGGTGACGGGACGTTTTGCGCCGATCTTTTGGACGATGGTGGTGACGTGTTTCTTGATTCCGGTAGCGATCCTGGCGCGGGGGAAAACGCGCACGGTAGCGGGGACGGTCGTGGCGTCGGCCTTTGTGAACGTCGGGATGTGGCTCGAGCGGTTTGCCATCGTCGTCCCAACGCTCTCCATGCCGCGCCTGCCCTGGGGCAAGATCATCTACCATCCCACCTGGGTCGAACTGGCCATCACCGCCGGCTTCTTCGCCACGTTCATCCTTCTCTACATGGGCTTTACGAAGCTCTTCCCCATCGTCTCCATCTGGGAGGTGCAGGAAGGCCGCCAAAAATCGCTTCGGGAAGTGGAGGAGCGCGTGAAGACCTACCTGCCCGGCGCCGAACCAGCCACCGAATAGACCTTCGGGCAAGTGGCGAGCCCGTCAGTTGCCATTTTTATTTTGACCATTCCGAAGGCGAAGTATATTGTCTCCCGAGAACAGGACGATGGTGGGTGGTGAACGGAAAGGCGGCACCGCCTCACGGAGAGACTGCGCAGCATGGATCATTCCAAGGATCATTTCCGGGATCATTCCCGGGCCGTTCGCTATTTTCCGCGCACGGTCGGCACTCCTTGCCTGACGGTTCTGGATTCTCTCGGGCGGGTCATCGAGGCGGACGAGCGAGCGTTGCTTCGCCACGTCGTACAAGAAGGATTTGGGTGTGACATTCTCTTTGTCCTCAGCAACGCCGGGGAGTGGTCGCTCATCAGCAATGAGCAGCGCCAGCGGCTCATGCAACTGGCGGCGGGGGAAGTCCGTGCTTTGAGCGCTGGATTGGCCATGAGCGGCCACGCCCCCCTCCAGGTCTGGCTCGGCGTCACCGGGTTGACCCGCAAGGAGACGCTTGAAAATCTTCGCCTGGCCTGGGAACTGAAGGCCGACGCTGCCGTCATTGCTCCCCTGGCGATGCGCGATCTTGGCGTAAGGGGCGATATGCTCGCTTTCTTCCAGCGCGAAGTCGCCTCGCTTTTTGATACCCTGGGCGGCGACCTCCCCCTCTTCCTTTATGACAATGCCGAGCTGCCGCGTGACCCCGGGCCGTCTCACATCCACACCCACGACGTCAAGGTGTTGTCCCGCCTCCCCTTTCTCTACGGCCTGCTGGTGAGCGGCTCAAAGCGGGAGATGGGCAACTATTTTCGCGGCGCGACGCATTTCAAAGAGAAAGGCCAATTCGGCATCTACCTGGGCCAGGCCATGATGATGTTCGACATTTTTCTTCCCGGCCGAGGTTTTTGGGGGCGCTTGAAGGAGCATTGGGATCAATGGCTCCTGCAGGAACACATGCCGTTTGGCGTCATCGCGGGTGAATCGAATCTCCTTCCCTGCGAGTGGCAGGCGGCCTGGTCGCTTTGTCTTCGGGGAGACAGGGAAGCCCTGGCGCCCTACCGCGACATCTTCGAACGGTTCGCCCGCGCCTTTACCCTGCTCCCGAAGCTTGCCGCGGCGAGCGGGGGCGGCAAGACCCAATTTGTGGCATGTTGCAAGGCAGCGTTGAAGGCTGACGGAGTGATCAGCAGCGACGCGGTCGCCGCCGGCACGCCTGCGCTCACTCCCGCCGGGCGAGAAAAATTCCTGGAAGAATATCGGGCGGCCAAGACCTGCCTGAAGGAACTCGCGCCCGCCGGCCGGCTTACCCGCACCCCAGGCGCTACGCGCTGAGCCGGCTCGGTGGCGGGGTCATGCTGAACGCATGAGAGGTCCTACCTGTCATCCTGAACGGAGTGAAGGATCTGAACGTGAGATGCTTCGCTGCGCTCAGCATGACAAGGCCGCCCAGATTCTTCCCTCCGCCCTGTACCAGAGGGTGCAGGGCTCCGCTGAGTGTGATCGCGCCAGTGCTTGGCGGTTATCAAACGGGTTGTAGCCTCTTCGCAACACCTGTCCAGTGAGTGCCAGTGAGGGGTGGCAACGCGGGCGAATGGCAGGCGATCCCGGGTCACTCTCCGCCGGAGCGAAGGCGAGCGGCGGCGATTCTTCCCAACGTGCCCCCAGGGTGGCGCTCGTGAAACTCTCTGAGGCTAAATTTGCGCTTTTCCATGACCACCACAGCAAGGGCATCGCCGAGGGCGAGCGTGGCAGTAGCTGTCCCCGTGGGTACGATCCCGAAGCAATCCACCTCCGTGGCTGGTTCGAGCGAAAGAAAATAGTTGCTCATTTTTGCCAACCGCGACTTTGGATTCGCGGCCACGCCGATGATGGGAACTTTTCGGTGACGGCAATATTTCAGAGCCGCCAACAGCTCGGCCGTTTCGCCGCTCTGTGAAACGGCGATGACCACATCGTCCTTGGTAATCATGCCCAGGTCGCCATGCAGCGCCTCACCGGCGTGCAGGAAAAGGGCTGTGCTACCCGTGCTGGCCAATGTTGCCGCCATCTTGCGTCCCACATGGCCGGACTTTCCGAGGCCGGTGACGATGATGCGTCCGCGGCAACGGAGGATGGTTTGTACGGCTCCATCGAAGTTCGAATCCAACAAGGCACCAACCTTACGGATGCCGCGGGCCTCTTCCTCAAGAATGCGACGGGCGCGAATCACCCAGGCGGATGGTGCCGGGCGGCGGCCCGGCGCGGGTCGCTGATTGCCTCGTTTATTCTTGCTGGTACGGTGAAACTGCATGGCGCTCGGTTTGGTCCCCTCGCCGTCGAACGGGCCTGGCTGCGGGCAACCTTTTCTCTGGAGCCAGCACCCCCTCCACGCGGGGAAGTCCGCTTACTTTAGCTAAATTTTCTCGAACGCGCTAGAACCTATTTCATAACCTTCCAACAAAATGGTGCCTCAAAGGGGGAGACGCACAGCTTCCTCTTGGGCCATAATGGGTGTGCCGGCCCGCCGCGGCGGGCTCGTTGGATTTGCGAGGGCGCGATCCCCCAGCGAGCGGCCGGAAGCGCCGTATCTTCTTTTGGGGTAGAGAGCAATGGGCAAGCGAATTGGAGTGCTCACCGGTGGTGGCGATTCGCCCGGATTGAACGCCGTGATCCGGGCAGTGGTACGCCAGGCGGTGGCGCACGACTTCGAGGTCATTGGTTTCCTGGAGGGGTGGAAAGGCGTGCTGGAAGGCGAAGTGGAACCCCTCGGCCTCGATAAGGTATCGGGCATCTTGGTCCGGGGTGGAACCATTTTGAAAACTTCCCGCACCAATCCGCTGAAGCGGGCAGACGGCCTGCCTGCCATGATGGACAACCTGAGGAAGCAGGAGATCTTCGCGCTGGTGGCCATCGGCGGAGACGACACGATGAGCGTGGCGGTAGAACTGACGAAACATGGCGTCAAGGTGGTCGGCGTTCCCAAGACCATTGACAACGATCTGCCGGGAACCGACTTCTGTTTCGGCTTCGACACGGCCGTCAACGTCGCCACCGAGGCCATCGACCGCCTGCATACCACGGCCGAGGCTCACAATCGGGTGATCGTCGTCGAGGTGATGGGACGCGACTCCGGGTGGATTGCGCTCTACGCCGGCATTGCTGGCGGCGCCGATTTTATCCTGATACCGGAGAAGCCGTTCGATATCGAGGAGGTTTGTGAAGCACTCCGCAGCCGCCACAGCCGCGGTCGTTCCTTCAGCATTGTGGTGGCTGCCGAGGGGGCGCGCTTTGCCCGTGCCAAGCCGGGCCAGGAAGTTGTCCTCCAAACGGAAAAACGCGATGAATTCGGCCACGTGCGGCTCGGCGGGATCGGCCAGGTGCTGGCCTCGGAAATTGAGAAGCGCACCGGATTTGAAACGCGCGTCGTTGTTCTTGGACACGTGCAACGCGGCGGCTCGCCCTCCGCATTTGACCGTGTGCTCGCCACTCGTTTTGGTATCGCCGCGGTCGATCTGATCTTGAGCGGTGAATTTGGCAAGATGGTCGCTTTGCAGGGCACGCGCATCGTGGCCATTCCCCTGCTCGACGCCACTGCCGGTACCCGTCCGGCGGACGAAGAGCTCTACCGCATCGCTTCCGTCTTTTTTGGATGACTGCTGTCGTATGCCCCTGGCTTGGCAGCCTTCAGGAAGCCTTTCCATGCCTCTGCCGTAAATCTGAGGCGAGTCTCTTCAAGAAGTGGAAACACAGGTTCAAACCCCTCCTGCACAATTGCTATTGCCCTCTCGGGGAAAAGGGGTAATATTGCCCGACGGGATGGAGTGAGGCGCTCGACCTCCCTGGTTCCCTTGCCGGCAAGCGTGCGCCGCCAAACGCGCGACTGCTGGTCAACTTCTCTTCCTGGATCGGAAGGAGGTCAAACGGCCACCGAGAAATCAACACGCGATTCAACGCCGTTTGCGACCGGGGCTCCGGGAGCGACGGTCGTGCCCGGAACCAAACGCCAGCAACTGCTCAGCCTGGAGAAGGATCGCAGCCGGGTCTGGTGGCTGAGCGTGGCCATTATTCTGGCGCTTTCGATCGGCGTAGTGATGTTCATGCTGCCGGAAGTTCTATGGAAACCTGCCCCATCGCCCTATCGCAGCCGCGTTCTTTTCGCCGGATATTGCGGCTTGATGGCGCTTGCCGTCGCTTACTTGATCCGCCGGCAACTCTCGGTTGCCAGCCTGACCAAAAAGCTCATCTCGGATGTTCGGCTTGAGACCCTGGTTCAACTGAACCGGGAATTGATCAACAAGCAGCTCGAGCTGGACAAGGCTTATGCCCGGTTGACGGAGAGCCAGCAGAACCTGGTGCGGTTGGAACGGCTGGCAGCTCTCGGCGAGATGAGCCTGAAAATGCAGCATGAGATTAACAACCCCCTGGCTGTTATGCTTGGCAATCTCGCCTTATTGAAACAAGCATCGCTCCCGCCTGAGATCGCTTCCCGCATTGCTACCTTGGAAGAAATGGCCCGGCGCATCCAGGACGCCGTGGATCGCCTCAGCATGGATCTGCCCCACATTGATGTGGGTGATTCCGCAACTGCCCCGACCGATTTCTGAAGCGGACGTGACCAACCCTTGTGATGGCAGGCAAGAACCTTGTTTTCTATCCGACTGGATTTCCGGCCAACCTTTTCCTCCTCGCTTGAATCCTACGTAACTCCCAGCCAATCAGGAGGTCCAGATGCGATTGAAAGTCGCGGTGTTCCTAGTTTTTGTGTTTACGATGGCTTCGCTGCTTCGAGCACAAAATCGCCTCGAGCTTGCCGCAGAAGCGAATTCGCCGATTTCTGCCAAGGAATTCAGCAACGCCAACTTTACCGGCGATTTTACGAAGTCGGGCGGGTTCCTGGTCAGCGGGCGGCTCTTTTTCTTTGAAAAGACCGGTCTTGAACTGGGCTACGGCTTTTCACGGAATGGCCTGAAGCTTCGGGATTTGGTCAGTGGCGCTACCTTTTCTCTGCCGAGCGATGAACATTCCTTTGACGTGAATCTGGTGCATCGCTTTGCCACCGGCCGCATTCGTCCCTGGTTGATGACTGGTTCGGGGGTGATTTCCTATCGTCCGCGAGACGCAGCCCAAGCGAACCTTGCCCGCGCCGGCTTCTTGCCCATTAGTAACGTGTCTCGTCCGAAGTGGAATTTCGGCGTGGGACTCGATGTTACCGTTCTTGGGCCGCTGGATGCTCGGATCGCGCTGCGGAATTATTTGACTCTGGCGCCGAATTTCTCGACCACGAGCTTGACGGGAACCTTCCAGGCGCCAGGCAGCGTCGTGATTTTTGTTCAGCCGTCCATCGGCGTGCTGCTCAGCTTCTGATCGGTCGCAAGCGAGCATGAACGACCAAGCAGGTCGTGCACCCGGCCCACGACCTGCGCAACAGGAAAGGCGCATGGGCCACTAACCGCCCAAGCTGTTCAGGAGCGCCATCAGAAAGCTCAAGATAACAATCCCGGTGGCGAAGTAGCCGGTCTTGTCCCACCACGACCGGCGAGCAAAGATAGAAGCGTCGGGAACGAGGTAAGCCAGCGCCACGCCAGCAATGAGCCCGCCCGCGTGCGCAGCATTGTCAATGTATCCTCGGAACAGAACACCGATCAGCACAAGGTAAATCAGCCAGCGGATCAACTGGCCGCGGATCGTCCGTCCGACGCTGCTCGGATAGCGGGTGGTGTATCCGATCATCACCCCGGCAAGCCCCAGCAGCGCCCCTGATGCCCCCAGGCTGAAACCCATGCCGCCGTGCCAGAAGAGGCTGACCACAAAGCCGAGCGCGCCAGTGACCACGTAGAAAAAAAAGAAGCGGGCGGATCCGTACAGTTCTTCCACTGCCGGGCCAAGGTCGAGCAAGACAAGAGAATTAAATCCGATATGGAGGAGATTGGCGTGCAAAAAAATGGCCGTGACAAGCCGCCAGTATTGCCCCAGGAGAATGGCCGGGCCCAGCATGGCGCCCATGCGCTCAAGAACGCCGGCGTCGAGCTGGCCGGTGATCACCCCGGGGGCAAAGCCTCGAGCGTCCCGCGCGGTGGCAATCCAGGCTGCCAGGAAAAGCAGGACGTTGAAGCCAAGCAGAAGAAAGCTGACCGGAGCGCGTTCCGGCAGGAATCGCGCCGTCCACTTTTTCATCCGCCCAAAACTCAGCCCGGCGACGCCCGCTCCGCAGAGATGGCATCTCTTTTCATAGGCGCCGACCAGCGCCCCGCAGGAAGGGCATACCCGAGGGCGAGGCTCCTTGCTGCGAGCGGAAAAGAGAAGTTGCACCTGCTCCAGCAAGCGACCGAGTTTCCAGCGCAGCCGCGGCGATAAAGGCAAACGCGTGCTCCTTGAATCGTCCGAAAGCGGCCCCTATAATACCCAAAATTCTTTCGAGTGGAGTCCTTTTCCGATGCCGGTGAAACTTGAAGATTTGGGCCGCACGGTTGGCCGCGAGCTGAGGCGGATTGTGGACTATCTGGAAAACGAAGTCCGGCCAGCAGCGCAAGAGGGAACGGCGAAGGTTTTGCGCAAAGCGGCGCTGGAATTGGAGGCCCTGGCGAAGAAGGTCGAAGAAGCCAGGAAGTCAGCCGAGCCCAAGACGGGCAAGCCGACGGCGGTTGATCCTCGCGACGTAAAATCGTGAGAGGCCTCCGGATCGGCGCGCTGCTTTTTCTCCTGGTCGTTTTGGCGACGGGTTGTCATCGCCAGGCAGGCCCTCGTCCGATAGGTCGTTTCCCGGCCCCACCACCACCCCGAGTCGCTGTTCCCCCGCCGGCCTCCGGCTCTTATGTCGAAGAGGGTTACGCATCCTGGTACGGCGAGCCGTACCATGGCCGCCGCGCGGCCAATGGCGAGATCTATAACATGTACGATTTCACCGCCGCACATCGCACGCTGCCCTTCGACACCTATCTCCGCGTGACCAATCTGGAGAACGGGAAAAGGGCCGAGGTGCGCATCAACGACCGAGGGCCGTTTGTGGAAAACCGGATCCTTGATCTGTCGCTGGCGGCGGCGCGGGCGATTGACATGGTCGGGCCCGGGGTGGCGCGTGTGCGGCTGGAAGTTATCGCCGAAGGGCGGGAGGTTCCCGGCGGCGTTCGATACGGCGTCCAGGTGGGGGCATTCCAGGAGCGTGAGAACGCCGGCCGTCTGAAACTGTCTCTTGAGACCCGGTATCGTCCCGTCATCATCGTGCCCTATGACTCTCCGCGCGGCCTCTTCTATCGCGTGCGCGTTGGCAGCCTTTCGACCGAGTCGGAAGCTCGCTCGCTGGCTGACCGGCTTGCCGCCAAGGGCTTCACGCCTTTTGTCGTGCGTCTCGATTAGCTCAATCGTGCAAGAGGGGAAGGGCATCATTTCATCGAGGCGAGGATGGTTCCGAACGGATCGGCGACGATGCGGCGAGGCGGGGATTTGGTGGTGAACTGAAAGGGGGTTTCCCGGCCGCTGGTGACGACATGGCCCAGCTTGACGAGTTTCCCTCCTAATTCCCCATAAACCGGCACGGGCATGGTGAACGTCTCCGGGACGCCCTCCTGCACGAGTTTTCCCCGAATCTGGTAGGCGGCGCCTTTGGCGCGCGTGTCGGCTTGCATGCGGTATTGCGGAATGCCCGTCGCATGGACCCACTGATCGAAGAACCAATCCATGGAGCGCCGGCCATCCACCATCATCACCGGTGTCATGTGCTTTTCCACCGCCTTTTGCAGGTCAGCGGTGGAAATGAGCCGGTAGTGAAACTGATCGGTCAAGGCGCGGATCATCTGGACGAAGCGCCGGTCTGAGCCTTCGGTGTCGCGCATCATTTCGCGGAGCATGTGGAAGATCCAGGCACCTTTTTCGTAAACGACGACGCTGTAGGATTGCGGGCTGCGCGAGGAAGCGAGCCGGTGGCCGAGCGAGAGCGGCCCGGCGGCTTCGGCCGGCTGATCGCCATCCACTTTGGCGAGCAGGTCGGTGCGATAGCGCGAGAGCCACGCGGAAAGCTGTTTCCGTTCCGGATCCTGCTTTTCCATGGTCATCAGTTCAGCGTAAACGCACAAGGCCTCAATCAGCCATTGATCCCGATAAGTCTTCCAGCCGATGAGCGTCCCCCACCATTGGTGTGCGGTCTCATGGAGCGGCATCAGCTCAAAAAAGAATTCGGCGGTCGAGCTGGTCATCCCCATCCGGCGCTGCTCTTCCGGCGCCAGGAAGGTGAAGGTGGAAAGATAGAGCAATCCGGGCCAGCCCTGGCCGAAACGTCCGGGAATTTGCGATATCGCCAGCCGGCGATAGGGGAAAGGACCAAAAAGTTCCTCGTAGAAACCGATGCTTCGGGCGACATCGCGGGCGAGCCGCTCGAGCGCTGCTTCCGAACCGGGCTCGGCCGCTGGCCGGGGCGGGATGATGGAAGGAAAAGGGGAAATGCGTCCGGGGCGGCCGTAGGGACGGGTTACCTCCGGCGGAATCATTTGAGGCTTCGGCGCCAGTTCCGGCTCCAGCGCGCGATTCGCAAAAACCTCGATGTCCAGACGGCGTGTCTTGAGCGCAAACGATTCGTAGTTGCCGACGTTGAAGCCGGCGACGCAAACCGGGCCGTCGGATTCCCAGCGGCTGATTTTCCAATCGCCCTGGCGCTGCTCATCCAGGCGGTTGCCATTGGCGACCAGCCGCAAACGGGCCGGGTAGCGGAAGGTCATGCGGTAGCGGGAAAAATCGTGCAGGCCGAAGTTGGGATACCAGCTCCCGCGCGCACCGACAAAGAGAACGCCATTGCCCACGTCGGCGATCACCGAGCCGCGGTAGTGGATGGCGAGCGACAGTGCTTGGCCTTGGAGAGTGGGCTGGGGAAGCACGACCAGCAGCGCGCCATCCTCCTGCGAGGCGTTCGGGCGACCTTCGGCACCGGCATTTTGGAGGAAGTAGAGCGTCAGGCCGCCAGTGTCTCTTACCTCATCCACGCTGAGGAAGCGGGAGAGCTGGAAGGTCACGACCCGGCGGCCGGCTTCGCGCGCCTCCAGTTCCACTCGCGTGGTGCCTTCCATGGTTCGATCCGGCCGGATGGTGGTCTCGATCTCAAAACGCTTGCTACGGAAGGCGGGCTCGGCACGGGGCGCCTCACGGGATGGCATCAGGCTCCAAACATCGTAGTAGGGTTTGCCATCCCGCTCGCGGGTTTGGCCGACCCAGGATGATTCGCCGGCGGCCTGATCATAAACCACGTCGAATGGGCCGAGACGAGCCCCGGCCAGACCGGCATAGAAATAGTTCTGCGGTGATGAGTCGAGCAGAGTGGACATCATGCGCAAGGAGTGAGGCGGATGGAGATGGAACGCCCGGTTGGACCACGCATCGGCAAACGCCGGGTCGGCAACCGGCTCCGCCCCGACCTCGCGCATTTGCTCAAGCCAGTCGGCCGCGGTCGAGTCCGTGAAGCGAAAATAGGCGTGGTCGAACTTCTCATCGAGAATGGGCTGGCCGGTAAAGCGCAGCAAAGAAGCCTTTTCCATCTGCCCGGGCGGGACGAAAACAATCTGACCTTCTCCGGCAAAGACCGCGCCGGTTACCCTGCCGGCGATAGGGGCAAGGAAAGCCAGTTTGCCCTCCACCAGACGGATGCGAAAGCGATCGCGGCGAAGGTTGAGGTCGCGCACCGGGTAAACCTGGTCGCCTTCAACGCGAAGAGCGTTGAGGGCCTTGAGCAGATCAGGCGGCGAAAGTTCTTGCGCGCCGGTGGCGGGGTGCGGCGAAGACACCGCCAAACCCAGAAGTAATATTGCTCCGGCGAGAGCTTTCCGCATAACTTCCAATCTAGCAGCCTGCTCCCTTGGCTGCAAGGCAGGCCCCGTCCCGGCGGTGGCGGGGCAAGGCGCCGGGTTATGTGTCTTTGAGAAACCTCATGCTGCGTCTTGGACGAGCCCTGCTTTTCTCCTTCACACTGGTTCTGGTCCCGCTTTGCGGGACAGCCGGGGACACCATTGTTCTCAAAAGCGGCCGGCGGATCTCTGCTCATGAAGTGCGCGAGACAGGCGACCGCGTCATTGCTGAGATGGAAAGCGGCGAATTAACGTTTTCCAAGGCACAGGTTGCTCGCATTGAGCGTGCTGGCGGGCGGTCGGCCACCGTCCAAGAGACCCTTCTCCCCGCCCCCGACCTTGGGGGAATGAGCGAACACATTCCGTTTGATGAAATCGCGCGCAAGGTCGTAGCCAATGGCAGTATTAACCGCGGCCTGCTCGCCCAAATCGAGAACGAGGCTCGCAGCGGGTCCTTGGCGGCGACGACGACGCGCGCGGCCGCCGCCCATGACACGATTGGTGATTTTCAAGCATCGCGCGGCGAGCTGGCTGCCGCCACGGAAAGTTACCGCCGCGCGCTCCTTTTTGCCCCAAGACACCTGGGGCTTGAGATCAAGCTGGCCTATCTCATGCTCAAGAAGCAGCAGTACCGCGAAGCCAGCCGGTTGCTGGAAATTTCCCGGAGGGAACATCCCCGTTCTCCTGAAGTGGCCGCGCTCCTTGGCTGGGCCTATTACTCCAGCGAGAAGATGGGTCTGGCGATCGGCGAGTGGGAACGCTCGCTGGAACTTCGCCGGGATGGCAACGTGGAAGCGGCGCTCAAGAAAGCCCGGCGCGAAACGCAGGTGGACGCCGACTACCACCAGACGGACACAAGCCGCTTTTTGCTGAAGTACAACGGCCCCGTGATCGGCGAGGGTCTTGCCCGGGAGGTGCTCGCCACGCTCGAGCAGCAGTACGATGAGATCTCTTCCGATCTGAACCTTCAAGGGAGCGAGCCCATCATCGTTTTCCTTTACACCGAGGAGGCTTTCCAGGATGTCACTCAGGCGCCCCGATGGGCCGGCGCGATCAACGATGGGAAATTGCGCATCCCGGTGCAAGGCCTGAGCGCGGTGACGCCGGAGTTGCGCCGCGTGTTGAAGCACGAGCTGACACATGTTTTTATCGCGCAGAAGACGGCGGGTCGTTGCCCGGTTTGGCTCAACGAAGGACTGGCGCAATGGGAGGAAGGAAAGAGTCTCTCTCGCCTCGGTGCCGCGCTGGCGGAGCAGTATGCCGCGGATCAGTTCATCCCGCTCAGGAATCTGGAAGGCCCGTTCATGGGGATGGAGACGGGCCAGGCGGCGCCGCCTATGCCGAATCTTTGGCGGCGGTGGATTATCTTGTGCGGACAAATGGGATGGGAGACGTGGAACGGCTGCTCGAGCGCCTGCCCCGAGCGATCAGCTTTGAAGCAGCCATGCGCGAGACCCTGCGGCTTGACTACGAAGAACTCGACGAAAACCTCAAAAAATACCTCAGCCAACAATTCGGCAACCGATAGCAATGCTCTGAGAAAGGCGTTTCCTGCTGTCATTCCGAGGCCGCCGCAACGGCCGAGGAATCTGCTTGTAAATCGCAAGTCTCCAGAAAAAAGCAGATTCCTCGGGTCGGCCGAAAACGCCGACCCTGGGAATGACACAGCCGAAGGGATTTTCAGCACGCTGCTACGGCCTATGCTTCCTTAGATAGAAGCCAACAGCCCTGCCAGCAGGGTGGCACGTTCCGGAAGCGAATCCATCACCACAAATTCATTTGGGCTGTGGGCGGCTTCGCCGACGCCACCAAGGCCGTCCAGCGTCGGAATGCCAAGAGCAGCGGTAAAATTCCCATCCGAACCGCCGCCTACGGAAGCCTCCTCGAGCCGTAGCCCCATGTTCGCTCCCAACTGCCTGGCCAACCGGAAGAGCCGGACGACGCCGGGAGTGCGTTCGAGCGGCGGCCGGTTCAGCCCGCCCCTGACCTCGAGCTTGAAATCCGGAGTCGTGGGCCGCAGGCTGTGAAACTTTCTTTCGATGCGTTCCCGATCAGCCGGCCGTCGAAGACGCAGATCAACGAGAGCGGTTGCTTCCGCCGCCACGACGTTCGAGCGAGTTCCACCGGAAATCACTCCCACGTTCACCGTAATCCCGCGAGCCGGTTCGGTGAAATTTTGAATCTTGAGGATTTGCCGGGCAAGCTCCAGGACGGCGCTGCGGCCTTTTTCGAAATCAGCACCGGCGTGGGCGGCGCGTCCGGTGACGCGCATTTCGATTTCGCCGACTCCTTTCCGCGCCGTCTTTAACTGGCCGGTAAGACCATTCGCCGGTTCCACCACCAGGACGGCGGCGCTTTTCCGGGCTTCGGCTTCGATCGTTCTCCGCGAGCTTTCGCTGCCAATCTCCTCATCGCTGGTGAAGAGGAAGACCAGGCGCTGGGCAACCCTATCGCCGAGTTTCTGTAAAGCCTCAGCAGCAAAGAGCGTGATGACGATGCCCGCTTTCATGTCCATGGTTCCCGGGCCGTAGGCCCGATTGCCTCGAACTCGAAAGGGCATCTTTCGGAGCGTGCCTAAAGGATAGACGGTGTCGAGATGGCCGATGACCAGGATCTGACGCGCGGGCGCTGATCGTCCCTTGCCCCGATAGATCGGGGCGAAGGCTTCGGGAGGGGCAGGCTTGCCGCTTTTCGTGACCGAAGGGCCGCACGGAAAGAGCTCCGCGCGAACGTGGTTGCCGCGCTTGGGCTGGCGGAGGATTTCGACGCGGGCCCCTTGCCGGCGCCAGCATTCGGCAACATACAGGCCGATGCGGTCCACCGCCGCCTTGTCCAGGCTGGGCGATTCCATCTCGACCAGCCGGCGAAGTAGCGCAAGCATGGCCGGCTGCCTGCGAATCAGATAGCTTTGGATGGAGTGCAAGCCACTGGGGCCCAGCATGGGCCGGTCATCTTATCACGGCAGTGAGTTCACTGCCGCAAGACGGAAGCCGCTGCAGGGGCGAACCGTCCGAGACTGGCTGTTACTCTGCTGGTGGCAGGATCAGCTCGCGGGAAGCAGCCGCCCTTTCTCCAGGTTCCGCACCCGGCTGGCGTGGGCCGCAGCGCGGGGGTCGTGGGTGACCAACAGGATGGTCTTGCGGTAGTTTTGATTCAACCGGGTCAGGACTTGGAGGACATCTTGGGCAGAGTGTGCATCAAGGTCGCCGGTAGGTTCGTCAGCCAGGATCAGCGTGGGATCGATGACGAGGGCGCGCGCGATCGCCACACGTTGTTCCTCACCGCCCGAGAGCTGGCGGGGAAGGTGGTCAGCCCGGTCAGCCAGCCCCACCAGACGCAATGCCGTCTCCACATGCTGGCGACGCTCCACGCGGCTGAAGCGCGTGAGGAGCAGGGGCAACTCCACATTTTCGAAGGCAGTCAGCACCGGGATGAGGTTGAACTGTTGGAACACAAAGCCTAAGTGGCGGTTCCGCCAGGCAGCAAGAGCATCTTCCGCCATCGCACTGATCTCTTCTCCTAAGACGATTACAGTGCCCGCTGTGGGCCTATCAATGCCCGCCACCAAATTCAACAAGGTGGACTTGCCGGAGCCGGAGGGGCCCATCAGGCAGAAGAATTCGCCTTCATGGATGTCAAGATGGATATCCTCAAGCGCGTGCAGTTCGAAAGAGTCGCGGGTAAAGACCTTCCGAATGTCGCGCAACTCGACTATGGTTTTGCTCATTGCTTTCCTTGCCGGGAAGGTTTGATGCCGACGCGGGCGCCGTCGCGCAGAGCTTCCTGGCCGCTGACGACGACCTCTTCTCCTCCCTGGAGTCCCGCCATGACTATCAGCATATCTCCCGGAGCTTCGCTCGCCTGGATGGGCCGGAGTCGAGCCCGGCCGTCCTTTATGAGGAACACGATGCCCTTGCCGTCGCGCTCCACACGCGCGCTGCGCGGAATTAACACCACCGGTCGGGCGGCTTCATTGCTCTTCTCGGTTTGCTGGAAAGCAACCCGGGCGATCATCTCCGGCCGCACCTTTTCGTCCGGCTCCGGGAATTGCACCTTCACCTGTACAGTGCCTTTCTGGCGGTTGGCTTCCGGGGCAATCTCGACCACCTGGCCGCGGTAATGCCGGTCGGGATAGGCTTCGAGCACGATGTCGCAAAGCTGGTTCATTGAGACGCGCGGGAAGTCGTTCTGGTTGATGTCGAGTTCCACGCGGATGTCGCGCAGGTCAGCCAGCGACACCACGACAGACTTGGCCCCTCGCTCGCCGGCGAACATGGTGGTGACCATCTCTCCCGCTTCCACTAATCGTTCGAGGATTGTGCCTTCCCTGGGAGCACGGATACGGGTGGCTTCGAGTTGCGTCTCAGCGAAAGCCAGCGCCGCGCGAGCGCGTTCGACCTCGGCCCGGGCCTGCTCCACCTGCTCCTTGCGCGGGCCCTGGCGCACCAGCTCGTAGCTTTTCTCCGCCACCTCAAAACGAGTGCGGGCATCGTCGAGTTGCTGCTGGGCGTAAACACCCTGGGCGACCAGTGCTTGGACGCGCTCGAGGTTCAGGCGGGCGAGGTCTCGCTCGGCGCGGGCGCGATCAATTTCTTCGGGTCGCGAGCCTGTTTCCAGTTCCGTCAGGCGGGCTTCGGCAGTGGCCAGAGCCGCGCGGGCCTCCTCGACGCGGGCACGGTATTCGTCGTCCTCGAGGCGCACCACGACCTGACCGGCCTTCACCCGGTCGCCCTTCTCCACCCCCACCCAAGCCACCTTGCCCATCACTTTCGAGCCAACCTCGATGCGATGGTGAGGAACTACATAGCCGCTGGCAATCAAAGTGGCGCTGGCCATCGGGCCGGCACTGAGCTGGGCGCGAACGACCTCGACCGGGACGGGAGCCGCCCGCATGATCACAAGCAAAACAAGCAAGACGACCGTTGCCAGGCCGGCGCCAACGTAGAGCCACCATTTTCGCCGCGGTGAAGCCTTAGGCGGCTCCCCGCGCATTTCCGGCGGGATGCGCAGTGTCTTCAGCTCGCGGTCGAGAGTCTCGTGGGACGCCACTTGTTCCTTTCTCGGTACATCCGGTTACAAGGCACGCAGGGCCAGCGCTGCCGGTTGGCGGGCCGCTCGCACCGCCGGCAGCAAACCTCCGACAACGCCCATCACCACGGCAAAGAGCAGTCCTTGCAATAGTAGCGCGGGAGTAATGCGAAATTGAAACGTCATTTCGCTAAAGGAGAGCCAATTGGTCGTGCCGGTCGCCAAGCCATTGAGGGGCAAGGCCAGCAGCACGCCGATCATGCCGCCAATCGCGGCCAGGATGAGCGACTCGACCAGGAAAGAAAGCAGTACGCTGCCCCGGGAAAAGCCCAGGACGCGTAGTACGGCCACCTCACGGACGCGGGCGGCAACCGTGGCATACATCGTATTCATGGCGGCAAAGGCCGAGCCAACCGCCATGATCAAGGCGACGATATTGCCCAGGAGTTGGATCGGCGTCGCGGCCGCTGTCTGCTCGGAAAAATATTGTGTCTCCGGCATTGCCTTGAGTTGGAGACGACGGTCGTTTGAGATGCGGTCGGTCAGGGCACGCAGGAGATCCGAATCCCGCGCGCGCAGCAGCACCGAAGCATAGGTCGAACGCTCGAACGCGTTGCCCAGATCGTTTACGTCCGTCCAGATCTCTGACCCGTAGGCAGTCTGGCCGGCGTCGAAGACGCCGACCACCGTCCACTGGGCCTTGCCGGTGCCCAGGTGTTCGCCCAGGCCGCAATCCACGAAGCGCTCGGCGATGGAGCGGCTCACCGTGAGTTCGCGCAACCCGGGACGAAACCACCGGCCTTCCGCCAGCTTCACCTTTGGTCGCAGCTCGCGCCCGCGCTCTTCCAACCCGCGAATGACCAGATTGGAGGTGCCACCCGTTCGCCGTGGCTGGTTGATGAAAATCATGCGCTCGACGGAGACCATGGGCTGGCCCTGGGCATCGGTGGCGATGCCCTCTAGCGTCGGAATCACATCGGCAGGCTCGCGCATGATGATGCTCGCGGTCTCGGTCTGGGAGCCCTGACGGATGACCAGGAGGTTCAACGGCTCGCCCGTGGAGACAAACGTGTTGCGCATGCCGTCGACCAACGCCATCACCGCGATGAAAACCGTCACGGTGAGTCCCACGCCCACGGCGGTAATCAGGGTGGTGATTCTCCGCACACGCAGGTTGCGCAAGTTGTATTTCAGCGGGATCAGCATCGCTGTTCCCCCTTAGCCGACCTGACGCATCGCCGCGGCGATGGAGCCGTTCACTGCCCGCCATGCCGGCACGGTGGCGCTGATCACTCCCACCAGGGCGGCAAGGCTCAACCCGAGGAACACGGTCAGCGGACTGATGTTGAAGTGCTGGATGATCCCCTGGGTGAGCCTGTACATGTCAAGAGTCCCGAACACGAGTTTGGCGCCCACGATTCCTACCAGGCCGCCGGCTAGCGCAATGACCACCGATTCGCCCATGAGCAGTCCCAACACCTGCCAGCGGCGGAAACCTAGCGTCCTTAGAACCGCGACTTCGCCGGTCCGTTCGCGCACCGACATGGCCATGGTGTTTATTGTGACCAGGAGGATGGCGAAGACAACCGCGGCAGCGATGAGCGCGAGAAAGAGCTTCACGTTGCCCAGCATGGAGGTGAAGCTCAAGGTGAAGGCCTTTTCCGTCTCGGTCTTGGTGGGGGCGTCGGAGTTGCGGAACATGTCGTCGATGGCAGCGGCCGCTCGCGAAACGTCCTCCGCCGTGCGAACCTTGATCCAGAACGAACCCACCTTGTCGGCAGCCCCGGGCAAGTGCTGGCGGACAAGTTCGTTATAGTAGTCATGCTGGAACCAGACGGCAGTCTCATCCGGGCCGGTGTAGGTACCGCGGATCACGAGTTCGAGGTTGAAGGGGAAGATCATCCCCACGATGGTGATGCGGTCACCCACCTTCCAATCGAACCGCTCCATCAATTTGCGCGCCACGAGCGCCCCGGTACGATCCTTCTTCCAGGCTTCCACCTCCGCCTGATTGAAGGTGTACTCAGCGGCCATGCGAACGACGGTATCCGGCTCGGCGGCAAATTGGGCGAAGAAATTCTTTGGGTCCTGGTAGTAGCCGCCAAACCAGTGAAAGGGAGTGGCCATCTCCACGCCCGGCACCTGCTGGATCCGCTGCCAATAGGAGATGGGCAGCAGGATATTCAGGGAGACGGAATGGCGAGTGACCAGCCGCAGCGCCGACTCCGGCGCCAACACGGAACTTCCTTCCAGTTCCGACAACAATGTGCGCAAGCTGACGAGCAAAAAGAGCGACACCGCCATGCTCAATACCGTCAGCACCGTACGCCGGTGGTTGCGCGCCGCGTTCTTCAGCATCAGGCGGAGATAATCCACTCCTCGGCCTCCAACCCCAGATTATGGCACACAATCTTCAACCACCATGACCGGCCTGCACACCTAGCCCACCTGCCGCAGCGCTGCGGCAATCGAGCCGTTGACCGCCCGCCAGGCCGGCACCACGGCACTCACCACCCCTACCAGCCCCGCCACCCCCAGCCCCAGCCCCACCGTCAGCAGGCGGATCTGGAAATGCTGAATGATGCCGCCCGTAAGCTTGTACATGTCGAGGCTGCCAAACACCAGCTTGGCCCCGACTACTCCTACCAACCCACCTCCCAGCGCAATCAGCACTGACTCCCCCACCAGCAACCCCAACACCTGCCCCCGCCGGAACCCCAGCGTCTTCAGCACCGCTATCTCCCCCCGCCGCTCCCGCACCGACATCCCCATGGTGTTCATGCTCACCAGCAGAATGGCAAAAACCGCGGCGGCAGCGATCAGGGCCAGAAACAGCTTTACATTGCCCAGCATGGAGGTGAAGCTGAGGCCGAAGGCCTTTTCGGTCTCAGTCCTGGTGGGAGCCTCGGAGTTGCGGAACAGCTCGTCAATGGCGGCCGCCACCCGGGGCACGTCCTCCGCGCTCCGCCCCTTGATCCAGAACATGGCCACCTGATCGGCGCGCCCGGGCATGTGCTGACGCGCAAGCTCATTGAAGTACTCATAGTGAAACAAGAGCGCCCCCTCATCGGGGCCGGTGTAAGTGCCGCAAATGAGCAATTCCAAATTGAAGGGGAAAAACATGCCGAACATCCCGGATAAGTTAGTGGTGATGCGGTCGCCTACCTTCCACCCGAACCGCCCCATTAACTTGCGGCCCACGAGCGCTCCGGTACGCTCCTTCTGGAACGGTCCCACCTCGGTGGGATTGAACTTGAACTCCGAGGCCAGTCGGATGGCGCTTTCCGGGTCGATGCCCGCGTGCGGCACAAGATTCTTGGGGTCCTGATAGTACCCAACCACCGGCTGGTAGGGAGACACGACTTCCACGCCAGGCACCTGCTGGATGCGCTGCCCAAAAGAGAGCGGCAGGGGGATTTGCAGAGAGACAGCGTGACGGGTGATCAGCCGCAGCGCCGACTCGTCGGTCAGCACCGAACTGAATTCGAGCTCCGCCAACAACGTCCGCAAGCTGACCAGCAAAAAGAGCGACACCGCCATGCTCAACACCGTCAGCAGGGTGCGCCGACGGTTGCGGGCCGCGTTCTTCAGCATCAGGCGGAGATAGTCCATCTCCGTTCCTCCAGCGCCACATTATCGCCCAGAATTCTGACTTCCAACTGCCAGTTTCCAGCCAAGGAAGAGCCGCAGTTGTGTTGAGGCACATTCCGGCCCGGCCACGAAGAGCAGGCTTCAATCGAGGCTTGTCCTCTAGTTGAGAACCTCAGGAGAACGGCGGTTACCCGGCCGGCGGCAGGGCGGCGAGCAACCGATAGGCAGCACGAACGAGCATCCAGAGAAGGTAGTACAACACCACCGCAATGAGAACCCCTAGCCCGCGGAGCAGGGCCGACACCGTTTGTCCGGCAAATTGAGAGGGAAGATTCAAGACGAACGCGCCGAACACGCCTGCTATCAATCCCAGAATCGCGCCCCACAACGGCAGGCGCTGCGGCACCCAGGCTTTCGGGGCAATCATCGCCCAAAGACCCCACACCAGTGGCACCATGCACCAAATGACGGGCAGCGGATAGATGCTCTGGAAGCTCAGAATGGGTATCAACAGCACGACTAGAGCCGCCAAGGCGATCGCCATGGAAGCGATGGCGCTGCCGGCAGCGAAGCGTTGAAACATCTTGACCTCCTCGCCTCCCGCAGAGCGGGACGGGCTCGGGCGCAGTGCATTGAGGAACAGGTTGGAAGGACCGCGAAGTGACTCACGGCCGGATCGAAACCGGGGCTATGCTACGCCTCATTACCGCCGGTTGGCAACGCTCCTGATCCCGCATGGCGGGACGACGCCCGGGCTGCTCCCGGGGATCAACCTGCGCTCGGGGTGCACAGGACTGTCGGGTCTGAACCCGACATGCATGACGGACTAAAGTCCGTCACTCCTGACAGGACGGCTTCGTCGGCGCCATTCGCGTGCCCTGGAATTTTGCCTTATAATCGGTGGGCTTCGCCCTCGCGGCTGACATTGCTATCCGATCGCGCCCTGTCCACGCCCCTCCCGCAGCATCGGGACGGGCGAGGAGGCCAGATGATTCTTGACTCCAACCAGATCCAAAAGGTGCTGCCGCATCGCTACCCCATCCTGATGGTGGATGCGATCCTGGAGCTCGAACCACGCAAGCGCATCGTGGGCCTCAAGAATGTTTCTATCAACGAACCGTTCTTTGTCGGCCACTTTCCCGGCGCGCCGGTGATGCCGGGCGTCATGATCCTGGAGGCGCTGGCGCAGACAGGCGGCTATCTGCTCTTGCGCGAGGTGCCCGAACGCGAAAAGAAGCTGCTCTACTTCGCCGGGATCGAACATGCCCGGTTCCGCCGGCCGGTGCGGCCCGGCGACCAGCTCCGCCTGGAAGTGGAGGTGATTGCCTGGCGCAATACCGTTTGCAAAATGAAGGGGCAAGCTTTTGTAGGAGAGGAAGTGGCAGCGGAAGCGACGCTGCTGTGCAAGATGGTGGACCGGGAATCATGAGCGAGATTCATCCCACGGCGGTCGTCTCACCCAAGGCTAGAATGGGAAATTGCTCCAAGGTGGGCCCCTATGCCGTTGTGGGCGACGGCGTGACGCTCGGCGAGGGCTCGGAGGTGATGGCCCACGCCTGCCTTCTCGGACCCGCCACCATCGGCCGGGAGAATGTGTTTTATCCCTTTTGCTCGATTGCCGGGCCGGCTCAGGATTTGAAGTATCGCGGCGAGCCGAGCACCGTCGTCATCGGCGACCACAACGTCTTCCGCGAATACGTCACCGTCAACCGGGGCACGGTCGGGGGCCAGGGAGTTACCCGCATTGGCAGCCACAATTTCCTGATGGCCTACGTTCACATCGCCCACGATTGCGTGGTCGGGGACCATACCATTTTCGGCAACGCCGCCACGCTCGCCGGACACGTCATCGTCGAAGACTACGCCAATGTCGGGGCGTTCTGCGCCATCCATCAATTCTGCCGCGTTGGAACACACGGCTTTCTTGGGGGCGGGACGATCATCACCCAGGACGTCCTGCCTTTTTCGAAGACGGTGGCGCCGCGCGATTCCCGCGTCTTCGGCCCCAACACGCCTGGTCTCGAGCGGCGCGGCTTTTCGCCCGAACGCATCCGGGCAATCCAGGCGGCTTTTCGCCTGCTTTGTCGGTCCAAGTTGAATACCTCGCAGGCAGTGGCCAAAATCCGCGAAACACTGAACCACAGCGAGGATGTCGAGGTTCTCTTGCGCTTCATTGAAAGCTCCGAGCGCGGGTTTATTCGATAGGAGATGGAGTTGCCTCAGGCGGACCAGGATCGCTGGGGATTGATCGCCGGAAACGGCCGGTTTCCGTTTCTCGTTTTGGAAGCCGCCCGCAGCCAGGGCATCGAGATGACCGTCATCGGTCTCCGCGAAGAGACATTTCCCGAGATGGAGCAGCAGGCGACGCGGCTGCACTGGGTCAGTCTGGGCGAATTGTCACGCGCCCTCGATTTCCTCCGCCAGGAAGGCATCAACAAAGTGGTGATGGCGGGCCAGGTGAAACACAAGCAAATCTTCAGTGCTATTCCCGCGGATAACCTCCTTTCCCGACTCCTCGGAAGCCTTCCGGCCAAGAGCACGGACATGCTGATCGGCGCCGTCGCGCGGATACTCCATCAAGCGGGGATCGAGGTTGTGGACTCGACACTGTTTTTGAAGCCGCTTCTCCCGGAGGCCGGGGTGCTGACCGCGCGCGCGCCGGATGCCCGTGAGATGGCCGACATCGAGTACGGCCAAGAGATTGCCTGGCAAATCGCCGGCCTCGACCTTGGCCAAACGGTGGTCGTTTGCGACCGCGCTTGTGTGGCCGTTGAGGCGATGGAGGGCACCGACGAGACGATCGAGCGCGCCGGGCGCCTGGCGCAACTCGGGCGGCTCGGGCCGGACAAAGGGGGACTGGTCGTGGTCAAGGTCAGCAAGCCCGGACAGGATATGCGCTTTGATGTGCCGGTGGTGGGCAAGCCGACCATTGAGGTGATGCAGCGCGCCCGCGCTACCGCCCTCGCCATTGACGCGCATCGAACCCTGTTGGTGGACCGCGCGGAAATGATCGCCGCGGCCAATCAGGCGGGCATTGCAATTCAGGCGTTCCCCCAGCGGGATTAGACTCGGGTGATGCTTCGGCGGCCCCGACCTCTCGGATGGATGGAAATCGGATGGTGGACAAGTCGGTTCGCGTGGGCGTAGTGGGCGTTGGTTCTTATGGCCGGAACCATGCGCGGGTGTATCGGCAATTGCCGGGCGTCGAGTTGATCGGCGTGCTCGACATTCGTCCCGACCGGGCCGAGTCGGTCGCCGGCGAGTTCCGCGTCCGCGCCTTTCATAACCTGGACGAGTTGGCGGAGAGCGTCGAGGCCGCCAGCGTCGCCATCCCGACCGCCGACCATGCCCGGGTCGGAACCGAACTCCTCGAGCGCGGGCTCGATCTGCTGGTCGAAAAGCCGATCGCGACAACGCTGGCCGAGGCCGATCAACTCATCGCTGCGGCCAGCAAGCGCAACCGTATCCTTCAGGTCGGCCATCTCGAGCGCTTCAACCCGGCCGTCTCGGCGGTGCGCCCGTTCATCACCCGGCCGCTCTTTTTTGAAGTTCACCGGTTGGGTGTATTCACCGAGCGCAGCCTGGACGTGGACGTGGTCTTTGACGTGATGATTCACGATCTGGATATCGTTCGCGCGTTCGTCAAATCCCCCGTCCGATCGGTTGATGCTGTCGGCATTCCCGTGATCACGGACAAGGTGGACATTGCCAACGTTCGCGTGGAATTCGAAAACGGCTGTGTGGCGAACTTGACAGCCAGTCGCGTCAGCACCGAGAAAGTGCGCAAGCTGCGCTTTTTCCAACCGCACGAGTACGTTTCCCTCGACTACACCCGGCACGACGTCCTGGTCATCAGCGTGGAGCACGCGGGCGCAGGCTTTCCCAAACTCCACTTCCGCAAATTGCCCACGCAGCCGGAAGAGCCGCTGAAGGCGGAGCTCGAGGCCTTTGTGAACTCGGTGCGCACCCGGACGCGGCCGGAAGTGGACGGGGTCGAGGGCCGCCAGGCGTTGGCGCTGGCCCATGAGGTGATGTCCAGCATCCGGCAACATGCCGAGCGTGTCCAGCTCGGCGCAGGGCACACCGCCGCCCGGGAGTAGGAGTCGTGGCCGAGGAACTCCCAAAGCTTCTCCTGGAACCTGCTGACGAGCGGGCCCGTCTGCGGCGACGCGAGGCGGCCATGGCCTCGGTGATCGTCCACCTGTGCGTCATCCTGTTGATCGTGTGGCAGCCGAAGTGGTTCCGGGCCATGACCGCGCCGGCCCGCCAGGCGGACCTGACCCAACGGCGCATGGTGTTCCTCTATTTGCCGCCGGACTTGGAGAGGATTGACGCGCCGCCCAAAACGCCGATTCTGTCGGACAAGAACCGTATTGCCCGCGGCCCGGCCCTGCAGGTTGACCCACGAGCGCTGCGCATTCCTGAGACTCAGGGAAACAGCAAGATTCCCGAGGTCCATGCGCCGCCAGGCACGCCCGCACCCTCGGCAGAGAATCTGCCCGCTTCTCCAGAACCACAACGCCAGCGACCCCACCTGTCCGCCCGGTTGGAAGATATTCCGGGACCGCAAGCGCCGCCCGGCTCGGGGAAATTGCCGCTTCCTTTGAGTTCGCCGGGCAAGATCATTGAGGAATCGGTGCGAGGCTCGGCGGCCGGCCGTGGCAGCGGCCTTTCCGCAGGCAATGCCTCGCCCTACTCCGACGACAATACCATCGCGAACTTCAACGCTCCGGGGCCCGCTATCCTCAGTGATACCCGGGGCGTGGACTTTGGGCCGTATCTGAACCGCATTCTTTTCACCGTGCGGCGGAATTGGTATGCCGTTATTCCGGAAGCTGCCCGGCTCGGTCAAAAAGGCAGGGTGGTGATTCGCTTCCATATTCTGCGTGATGGCAGCGTGCCACCGCCGGAGCCCCTTCTGTTCTCCACGTCCGGTGCCGATCCGCTCGACCGGGCAGCGCTCTCGGCCATTCATGCTTCGACCCCCTTTCCGCCGCTGCCCGAGGCTTTCTCGGGGCCGTACGTCCTGCTCCAGTTCACGTTTCTATATAATTTGCCGTTGGATTACGCCCAATGAAATGGGAACGCAAACAGGTTCTCGGTCTGCTCATCTTTCTGGGTCTTTTGTTTCTGCTGACGCTGGTGCGGTATCGCTACGCCTTCTGATGCCTTCCAACCATCCTTTGGTGGCCATCGTCGGACCAACGGCCAGCGGAAAATCGGCGCTTGCCATTTCTCTTGCCCGGCGCCTTGATGGGGAAGTGCTCGCTTGCGACTCCACTCAAGTCTATCGCCGCTTTGACATCGGCACGGGAAAAGTCACGCCACCGGAGCGAAGCGCCGTTCCGCACCACCTGCTCGATTTAGCGGAGCCGGAGGAGCTGTTTACTGCGGGCGAATACCGTCGCCGGGCGATTTTGGTGCTCGAAGAGCTGCGCCGGCGCGGCAAATTGGCGATTCTGACGGCCGGAACAGGGCTCTATCTGAGGGCGCTCCTGGAAGGCCTTTTTGAAGGACCGCAGCGCTCGGAAGAGTTGCGGGCACGCTTGCGCGAACGCTCTTCGCGCTTCGGATCATCTTATCTCCATCGTATCCTTAAGCGCGTTGATCCGGATTCTGCCGGCCGGATTGGTCCGCGAGACGCACCGAAGATCATCCGGGCATTGGAAGTTCGTTTTCTCGCCGGGAAGCCGATTTCCGAATTGTTCCGCAAGGGTCGCGCACGGCTCGAAGGCTTCGCGTGGCTGAAGCTTGGCCTTCTGCCAGAGCGCCAGGCTCTCTATGAGAAGATCGAGCAGCGAGTCGAGGAAATGCTGGCCGCTGGCTGGTGGGCGGAAGTGCAAGGGCTGCTCGAGCGCGGCTACTCGACCGACCTGAAGCCGTTTCAATTCATCGGCTACCGCGAGCTGGCCGATGCGCTTCAAGGCAGGCGGACGCCCAAGGAAGCCATTCGCTTGATCAAGCGCAAAAGCCGCCATTATGCCAAGCGACAAATCACCTGGTTTCGCAAGGAACCTGGAGTACACTGGATGCGCGATTTCGGGGGCAACGCCGAGACCGAGCGGCAGGCTCTCGCGCATGTCCAACGGTGGCTGGCGGCCTTGAGAGGCGAGGCGTCTCGCCGAGCGCCGTCGGAAAGCATATAATTCGCCAAGGAGAATGCGATGCCTGACTTCAGACCTGGAATAGCCCGTCGGCCGGCGGCACCCCCACCGGCCAGCACGCCGGCAGCGGAAAAAACCCAGACCAATATTCAGGACACCTTCTTGAACGCGGTGCGCAAGGAACGGCTCACTGTCACACTGGCCATGAACAACGGCGAAAAGCTTTCCGGCCGGATCAAGAGTTTTGACAAATACTCGCTGATCCTCGCCACCGACGCCGAGGAACAGCTTGTCTTCAAGCACGCCATTGCCACGGTCAGCGTTGCCCGGGCCCAGGCGGAAGCCGCGCCGGAACAGGGATGAGGAAGCCTCAGCAGGTTCAATCGGTCGAACGAGCTTACCTGGTTGCCGTAGCGCTCAAGCGTCCGGCGCGCGTCCCCGGATACAGCCGGAACCATTCGGAGTGGATGGATGAACTGGCGGAACTCACTCGCAGCGCCGGCGGGGT
>Ga0209321_10000301_pt1 | contig 31244 bp, 25 predicted proteins | sample Rifsed16ft4_FD_184012 | JGI IMG/M metagenome (GOLD analysis project Ga0209321, IMG submission 184012) | Soil microbial communities from Rifle, Colorado, USA - sediment 16ft 4 - CSP-I_5_4 (version 2) | ecosystem: Environmental > Terrestrial > Deep subsurface > Rock core/Sediment | place: Rifle...
AATTTCGTTCTCAGAGAAATTGGGTTTGTTCTTTGTCTTTATCTCACTCTTAATCTAATAGCTCCAGCCAACGTAGCCAGGCTAGTACGTATACCTTACTTTAAACTTCAGCACAGTTTCGCTGTCGGCTTTAACCGGTACTTTGAAGATTATATTTTGTGAATCTTTCTTTTCATAATCTATGGATGAGCTTAAAACCTCCCAATAAAGCCCAAGATTCCTTTCAACCTCAACAACAATATCTTCCTTTTTCCTGTTCTTAAATTTAATTTCATACGCTTGTTCATAAACCCTATCGGTTATCTTTTTATTTTCAGTTTGAACCTCTTCAGCAACAATGTCAAAAGCATCACCAATTCTCAGCTTAACCTTTTCCTTGTTGGGAGTATGATCAATCATATCTTCACCAATAAACTCGATTGTCTCTCCGTCAGATTTATAAACACGAACTTTACCCTTTGGCATCGGAACACCAAGGTTATATTCCTCCATATTTTCAAACTCAACGATCACCGCAACTTTTTTTGTGTTTGTAGAATTTCCATAATAATAGGATTGATAACCACCGCTTCTGTAATAAAACTTTTTAGTTGCTTTTACATTGGCAGCCTCGAACAGTGATATTTGTTTTGTTTCATTTTGTGCGAGGGTTGCTGGTCTCTGTAAATTATAAATGTGGTATTCAAAAAATTCCTTCTCTTGAAATTGCTGCGGAGCGACACCCTTATCCATTCTCATCTCTTCAGTGTATCCGTAAACTTGATTTCTGCCGGGAGTGATAAGATTGACATCGCCCGCCACTAATTTAAGAACTGCATTTTTATAAGTTGCGCCGGAATTATTTTCAACACTAACCCACGAGTTTAAGTCTAACTTCGTATCGTTTTGATTTAGTACAGCCACATACTCCGCATGCCAATTCATTCCCGATGTTTGATAAGAAATTTCTACGTTCTGCTTTCCGGAAGATTTTGAGTTGACCATCCAAACCAAAGTTGGTTTTGTTATCAACCCTTCGGGTAATGAGCCAACAGAAAACCTATACTTTGTCGTGTTGGGAATCATTACAAGTCCGCCCTCTTTTTTCTCAATCACAATTTGCCCGGCAAAGCTTGAGAGTAATTTTCCCTCGATGAACTCATTTTTTTCACCGATAAGCTGAATTTCCTTATCAATATATTTCTGTAAAATTTTATCAAGACTTACAAGATCATATTGGTAATTTTGTTCAATCACGTCGCCGTTAATTTTTATGTGAACGCTTGTTGGATCAATGAATTGTGCTACATCGGTAAGGAAAATTTTTGATGTGCCGGATTTGATATCCATTTCCCGTAAATCTTTTACAACGCCGAGATTTGCATTATAGACTGTGACGGCAATTGATTTCTGATCGGGATTTTGGCTGAATGATGAAATAGTGAGTATAAACAGAATAAGAAAAAGAACTTTTGCTATGTGTGTCATGACTTTCTTTGCTCCCATTAAATTTTTAATAACGATTATGATACTTTACTCAGATGATTTTGTTCCTCTAAAATAAGGGTAATTTTTTGAACAATCTTTTTTTAATATAGTTTTAAATCGATTTATTTCAAATTTATGTTAGTTTTAGTTAAGATTTCCAAAATTTTTTTAACAAACACATACAAAAATTTATGAGATTCATATCGCTGCAGTTAATAACAACAATTCTATTTTTGATTTTAGGCTGTTCCTCTACTAAGGAAACTTCTCAAGAAAAAATTAAGGGATTGTCTTACGATCCTCCCGGTTCAACTATTACCACAAACAAAACAATTTATCCCCAGCACAAAAGAACTTTTTTATTTAGCGGGAGTAAACTCTATGTGAGCAATGAATTCACAGGATCAAGATTAAACGATTTTTATCAGGAGAATGATTCCACTTTTATTGCTGTAATTGAACCCGAGAATTCACAAATTAACAATTCTGCATGGTACTCATTTAAAATTTGGAGCGAAAAAAACAGAGAAATAAATCTTAAAATTCTTTACAAAGACGGTTCACATAGGTATGTACCAAAGTTGAGTTATGATGGTAAGTATTGGAGACCTATAGATTCAAATTTTTATTTTAATGATACGTCTAAAGGAATTGCAAATCTAAAATTGAAATTAAAACCCGATACAATTTGGGTTTCTGCTCAGGAATTATTTCTATCTAAAGACTATGAAAGATGGATTGATGAGCTTATCTGGAAAGCTTTTGTAAAGAAAAGTTCAATTGGCCAATCCGTAAATGGAAGGGCAATTAATAAATTAGAAATTAGTGAAGGAAGGGATAATTCTGATTTGGTTTTTATAATCGGGAGACAGCATCCACCCGAAGTGACGGGTGCTTTTGCATTAAAATCCTTTGTTGAAAAACTCACAGACGATTCTGAAATATCAAGAATATTTAGAGAGAGATTTCGCGTTGTCGTAGTTCCGCTTGTCAATCCCGATGGTGTTGATGAGGGGCATTGGAGGCACAATTCAAATGGTGTAGATTTAAACCGCGATTGGTTTGCTTTTAATCAACCAGAAACAAGATTGGTGAGGGACGAACTCCTCAGAATCGTGAGTGAATCAAAAGGTAAGGTAAAATTCTTTATTGATTTTCATTCAACACAGCAAGATGTTTTTTACATAACATCGAGAGACAGCACATTAAGCATTGATCCAATTTATGAAACAACGAAAAGCTGGTTGAACAGAATTCAAGAAATGTTCCCGGATTACAAGCTTAACGTTGATGAATCGTTGAATGATTACAACGCTCCAACTTCCGATGGCTGGGCGTACAATATTTTTAACGCACCGGCTCTTACTTATGAACTTGGTGATGAAACCGATAGGGCTTTAATTAGAAAAATTTGTTCGGGTGCCGCCGAAGCAATGATGGAAATTCTGATCAAAGATAAAAAGTGAAGCTGTTTTCTGTTTAAGGGCTGAACTCATAAGTTTTAACCGATAAAAATTGTTAGTGGTTTTTCAAAACGAAAACTCGATTTTTCTAGATTGGTGGTGCAAGCTTTTGCAGGTATTATTCTTAGCTTACTAATTCTTCTTCATAAGTTTAATAATTATTTGAGATCACCACAATTTTATTTATGTTTTTATCGGTTTTCATCGCATGTTTCTGGCGATGATAATTCTTATGAGATTTTATTAAAATCTTTGGTTGGAAACAAATAATGAACTTTGAAATATTACTTACCATTTTAATGGGTATTGGACTGAGTGCTGCAAGCGGCTTTAGAATTTTTATCCCATTTCTGGTTATAAGTATTGCATCACTAACAGGAAATTTAACGCTTGTAGATTCATTTAGCTGGATTGGAACTTACCCCGCACTGATTACTTTCGGCATGGCAACGGTTTTAGAAATAGCTGGCTATTATATACCATGGGTTGATAATATACTAGATACAATTGCATCGCCCGTTGCAGTGATTGCAGGCATTATCTTAATGGCATCAGTCGTTACTGGAATATCTCCGCTTATGAAATGGACACTAGCCATAATTGCCGGAGGCGGTGTTGCGGGAATAATTCAAGCGCTGACTGGAGTAACGAGAATTACATCTTCAATTACAACGGGCGGCTTGGGCAACCCTGGTGTTTCCACGGTTGAATCAGGAAGTTCTCTAACTTTATCAGCCATGGCAATTTTTATTCCTGTAATTGCTGGTATTATTGTCATAGCCTTGCTTATTTGGGCAACTAAAACTTTAGTTAATAGATTTACTTCTAAAAGAAAAACATCCTAGTGATGTATTAATCATCAACAAAAAGAGGTATAACATGTCAATTCTTTGGACAATCGTCATCGGTCTTGTAGTCGGTGCACTGGCAAAATTCATTATGCCTGGTAAAGATCCCGGCGGAATTATTATCACAATACTTGTTGGTATTGCCGGTTCAATTGTCTTTACGTATTTAGGACAGTTTTTAGGGATTTATGAACAAGGTCAAACTGCTGGATTTATTGGCGCAACAATCGGAGCAATAATCTTACTTGCTATCTACAGACTATTTAAGAAGAAAACAACTTCTTAAAGGAAGACTTGATAAAGCAGTCTCAGACGGGACTGCTTTTCTATTTACTTTATCCTCACAAAACACAAGCGACAAATATTTTCTATTTTTTCTCTGTATTTTTACAAATCCTTGTTCGAATATTTTAATTAAAGCCACATCACATTTTGTTATGATTCTTAACAACAAAAAGTGCTGAAAATAAACCGAATTGAGAGCTGGTTTTTCAAAGTTATCTGCATCACAATTTCAAATTGATTTTTCGTGCACAACTGCTTACGTTTATACTATTGAAAGTAGAAAAGGATAAACTATGATGAACAAATACATATTTAATGCTCTGCTAACAATTATTTTTCTTGCTGGTGTATTATTACTAACTCAATGCAGTACACAGCAGGAAAAGGAAATGACTCAAGATGAAAAGATTAAAAGAGGAGCATACCTAGTTAATTTTGGCGGTTGTAATGAGTGCCATTCTCCTAAAGTATTTACCGATATGGGTCCCGTACCCGACACAACAAAATTATTATCCGGTCATCAAGGGGGACTAAGTATTCCAAGAGTTGATACATCGGTCATTGGGCCCGGCAAATGGTATTTATGCAACGGGGATCTAACTGCATGGGTTGGTCCCTGGGGTGTATCATTCGCAGCTAACCTAACACCAGATATTCAAACAGGTATCGGTGCGTGGACCGAAGAGATTTTTGTAAGATCAATGAAAAACGGATTGCATATCGGAGCCGGAAGACCAATTCTCCCGCCAATGCCGTATATGGGTCTTGCGGGATTAAGTGATGAGGATTTAAAATCAGTGTTTGCTTATCTAAAGAGTATCAAACCGATTAGCAATAAGGTTCCCCTACCGGTTCCGCCAAATGAAGTTGCCGCAAGGTATGGTAAGTAAATATTAAACTAAGCTATCGGTGTTAAATGAAGAGACGACATATTTTTTAAATTTAATTTGTGATTAGATCCATAAAGGTTTTTAGTCCAATAAAGATCAAAAGAATAATAATATTCGGATCGGTTACATTGAAAGCACCCCCAACCAAAACGAATCCGGAAAGAATAATTGTAAGATGCATTGGAATAATTCTTTTATAAGGAGCCATCATAAGTTTGGATAAACTTTGCACCATTGCCTGCTCACGTCTAAATGTAAAAAAATATTCTCCCAGGTAGTTAACGAAAAAAATCAGTGAGGTTAGAAAAATAAAAGAAAAAGCAATCCCACCATTTGATATGCCGCCTATCGAGATAAAAGCAGATAAAAACATTGCATAGATGAAATGGAAGAAACCGTAATGAAACAGAAAAAAAGTGGCGACACCTGCTTTTGCGGCTTTTGTATGTTTTACAGGTTTGTTGTTCATCTTCAACCCATCAACCGTAAATTCTTTAAGTGATATTATCTTAAAAAAGTTGAACACACCGATAATTACACTTTGAAACCAATAAACCCAAAGAACGTTGAGCACGTTCTGTTTTTCTATTATTGTAAATGCTGCAACTAGAAGGTTAGAAATTAGCAGCGACCAGACAGAAAAACTTTTAAACATTTCTTTACCTAGCATTCTGACGCCAAGAACACGGATTGGATTTTCGTTTTCTGGAAGTAATGTTTTTTGTTCAGAATTCATTTCGCTTTTAACTTCAATTTGTATGCCTTAAGTAGAATGAGTTTTTTGGCAAAATATCTGGCTGGTGTAATACAAAAACCGTTCATCGAGAAAAATTTTCTTCCGGTTTAAGAATCGGTTTAAGTAAACAATATAAAATTTGTCTTTGCTTCTAAAGAATGTGTGGAAATGAATTTATAAATTACCCTGCAAAATTTTAGATGTTATCTTAATGAGCTTAAAAGAAAAAATTATTACATTAAAAATTTTCATCGCCGATTACTCTTCTCGTGAAATAAGGATTTTATTAAATCTTTTTATTCTGGTTACCGCGCTTTTAGTATTTACTTATGTAGCAAAGGAAGTGGTGAGCGGCGAGAGCAAGGGATTTGATGAAATGACTTTAAATTATTTGCGTCATGATGGAAAAATAATGGAAGACGAACAAACCTGGCTTACCGGAATGATGATAGATATAACTGCTTTAGGCGGAACCACAATAATTTTTATGATTACGGCCGCAGTTGTTTTTTATTTGCTGATTCAGAAGCAGTACGAATTTATGTGGCTGATTTTAATTGCAACCATTGGCGGGGCAATCCTATCTTTTGGTTTGAAAGAATTATTCGCTCGCGAAAGACCACCGCTGATTTATCATCTTTTAACGGTAAAGTCTCTCAGCTTTCCAAGCGGTCATGCAATGATGTCCTCGGTAGTTTATTTAACACAAGGAGCACTGCTTGCAAAAGTTCAATCGAATAAAAATTTAAGAGTATATATTTTACTTGTTGCGATAATCTTGGTTTTCTTAATCGGCATAAGCAGAATTTATTTTGGAGTTCATTATCCAACAGATGTTTTAGCCGGCTGGTCAGTCGGGCTTGCGTGGGCTTCGCTTTGCTGGCTTGCGGTAAAATATTTACAAAAAAGAAAAGTACAGAAAAGCAAAATAGAACATCAACAGTAAATACTAAAATGACCGAGGAAAAGAAAAAATTATTTTGCAGCTTGTTTTATTCAGCAGCGTTTGTGTTGCTTTTGTGGTTAGTGAAAATTTTTGAAATATCTTTTGGAATCAACCTGGTTTCGTTGGGAATTTTTCCACGAAAAATTTCCGGCTTAATAGGAATAATCACCGCACCATTAATTCATGCTGATTTTAATCATTTAATATCCAATTCTCTTCCGCTGCTTTTCTTGGGACTTGGTATTTCATATTCTTACCCAACATCATCAAAAAAATTATTTGTCGGGGTTTATATTTTGCATGGATTGCTAGTTTGGATTATTGCCAGACAAGCATATCACATCGGTGCAAGCGGATTAGTTTATGGTTTTGTTTCCTTTTTGTTTTTTAGCGGAATAATTCGACGTGACAATCGCTCAATTGCCCTTGCACTTATTGTAACCTTATTTTACGGCGGTCTAACGTGGGGAGTTCTGCCAATTAAAGCAGAGATTTCGTGGGAAGCGCATCTTTTTGGTTCGTTAATTGGAATTATGTTTGCGTTTATTTTTCGTAAAGCTGATCCTGCACCCAAGTATGATTGGGAAGATGAAAATGACGAAACAACCCACCCCTAACCCTTCCCAACCTGACTCACCTTGGCAAGCCAAGGCGGAAGGAAAGGGAATAAATTTATTAATGATATCTTATTTGTTGATAAGTTTTTTACTCAGCAATTCCAGCTTTGTACTTACTTCCGATTTATTTTTCTCATTCATTTCATAATCTTTGAATGAATTAAACTCTGTATAAGCTTCTTCAAACAATCCCTTTTCGTAAAGAAGATTGGCAAAATAAATTCTGTTGGCAATTATTTTTTTTGTTTCAGGATATTTTCGATATGTTTCCTTTGCCGCCACAACAGCCGATTCTTTAAATCCATTTTCTCCCAATTGCTTAGCACCGTTAAGCCGCATCAATCCAAATTCATCGTTGGTAACGCCTAGAGTCTTTTCTATTTTATTCTGATTTCCATACACTTGCGTGCTTTTTGATTTGTTCTCATCTTTTTTTCTTGGAGCACTCATCATATCTTCCATTGCAAGCGCAAGGAGAAGTTCATCCACAGACATTTTTTTAATGTTGTTAACCGTAACTGCCGCAGATTCCTTTAAAGTGAATTTCGTATTTCCCTTCACCAAAACAACCGATGATTTTTCCCCGGTAGATATTGTGCTGTAAGGCGGAAGCTCTGCACCCTCGCTAACCTCCATCCATTTTTCGCTCGATCCTATTTGTGCTTTTACTGTACCGGTAACACTTTCCACATAGCATTTTTGTGCGAATGTGATTCCAGCACTTATAATTAAGAGAACCAATACATTTTTCATTTTACTTTCCTATAGATTTTTATTATTCAAATTAATAAACATCAATTATTTCAACTTTACCTGTAGCTAAACCAAAGTTTTTAATTGCTTCATCAAAAAATTTTTCGGCGCCAATTTCCCAGGCGGAATTAAAATCTGTTAGGGAAGTTGTCTCAACGGGGATCCAGATTTCGTCTACTCCATTTTCATCTTTTCGGACAAAATATTTTGTATCGTTTTCTGTAATGAGCTTAGAATTGTCCGGCTTTAAGTTTGTGTTGAATAGAATATTTACATGGCGAATGTCATCTGTATTTTTATAATCAACAAGTGCGGTTTCGATGCCGACGCTTTCCAGCAGCGAGCTGTAACAAACGCTTAGATCATCACAATCACCGCCGCGGAGCTTGATTGTTTCATTAGGAAATTGTACGTATTCCGTAGTAGCTCTTGGATCGGAAGAGTAAACAAGCTCTTCCACAAAATCATTAAAAATATATTTTGCCTTATAAAACGGTGAAAGCGAATAAGGAATGGTGTCTAATGAATTTTTGTTACCGCTTAAAATGTTTTTGGAATAGCCCATCGAGTATTCGATTCCCCTTTTAATAAAGTACCGCAGATTTTTTATTCTACCATCCCAGCTATTTACTCCGTTAATTAGAATTGGCATTTGTATTTTATCATCGGATTCTTCACCAGAAGTTGTAAGCAAAAAATATGCTTGAGAAATTTCCGGCTTCTGCTTGCTGTAATAATCAGATGGCACCGTAAAAAATGGAATAACAGCAGTGTCTTTCGGCTGGATAGTTATCATTGGTGATTGGATGTAGCTGCTATTTAATCCCTCTATCATCCCATGTGGTTTAACCGAAACAGGTTTATCCGTTAGATTGGCAACATGCCCAAATGCGAATGGACTATCAATATATGCTTCAAAAAATGTTGGATAAATTTCTTTGGCAATATCAACCGATAAAAATTTAACTAATCTTTCTTGAATTGTATTTAAAGTAAAGCTGAATGTAAGGACCGCTTTATTAAAGCTGTACTTATTGTTCATCAAATTAGCAATACCTTCTTCTTTAAACTCCGAAAAGGAATAAGTTTTATTTCTAGCATTGAAATATTTTATGCCGGAAAGAGTGACTCCCCATAAATCATTAGAAAATGTTAATCCCACCATCAATCCGTTTATAAATGGTGACTGATATTTATCGTGCAGAGCGGTAACACTAAAACCAAACTTTGAATCATAAATATCAAAAAATTTATTTATTCCTAACTGAAAAGAATTGTTTGTTTCGTACAAGACGTCAAGACTCGTTTGACCGAGAGGAAGAAACGATAATCTAAACGACGCTGCTTTAGCAGTTCTGATTTTATATTTCTCATTTTCTTCGCCTATGCTCTGCTCACCAAAATTAAAAAGATTTATTGAAGCAATAGAAAGCGATAACCAATCATTTAAAAAGTAATTGAAACCAATATCGCCTTTCCAAAAGTTTGCGGTTTCAATCAGGTTTTCTCTTTCAAGAAAATAAAGCGTATCTAACAAAACGGGCTTGAAGGTTTCGTTATTGAACTCCTGGGTAAAATATCTTAATGAAAAACCAAGACTAAACTTTGGTGAAAACTTATATGCATAACCAAATCCAAGAATTTCTTTGTAAGTAAATCTTGAATTCAGTGATTGGAAAGAAGAATCCTCCAAAATAATAGAACTGCCATTGCTAAAGAGAAATTCCTTTTCATAACCCGGAGTGTAGCGTGCGGTTAAAGTATTATTCCCAAATTTTTTTGAAAGCGATATCAAATAAATATTTGATGCCACCGGTTTTGAAAACTCGCTGCCGTAAGAGAAACTCAATCCCCAATCCTTTAATAAAAAATAATTTGATGGATTATTATCTAGATTGTTAAGCAAAGCGGTTGATTTATCCGATAAATTCCAAAGCCCGTTCAGACCAAATGAACTTTGCGCCTCTATGTTTATTGAGTAAAACATTGTTAGTACAAATGTTAATTGTAAAATTGTTCTCAAGGAATATCAACCGAAATACTGTTTATACTTTGAGAAACCACGATTAGCTCAGCGATGCCGGTGCCTTGCTGCTTTTCAAATTTTCGTGTAAGGGTGAATTCAAGCTTATCAAATCTTGCAGCAAGTTCTTCTAAAAGTTTTTTAGGCATTACAAATTTTCCATCATCAGCAGTTTTAATTTTATACAGAGGAAAAACGATGTTTCTTGGATCATCAATAATGCTTATTAAGATTTCAAAATTCTTAACATTGCCCGCATTCCACTCCAACAAAAGATTCAAGTTCTTGTTTGATTTACTACCCGCTAATCTGTAATTGAGAAAGATTTCTGGAGGCGTTGCAATATCAAAACTAACCGCAGAGGAAATATCGGGAACGAATCTAAAGTTTATGTTAGAGTTAAAATCAAAGTTAAATGGATCTCCCAGAATTCCTCTTCGATGAAGAACATACCGTAAACCAAGTGAAGTATCTTTATTCACTCCATATCTTATTCTGAATTGCCGGCGTTCGGCTTTTTGATTACTGAAAAAAACGTTTCCGGGTGTTAGTGTAGAATAACCAATCAGTTTGCCGTTTATTCCGAAGACCGGTTTTGTTTTATCGAAGAATGCTGCCTGTGCAAACGAAGATTTAAATGAAATACCCCGAATGGTTTGTTTGATACCAGCGACAGTAATAACATTTGTAAAGCGGGCGGGGTTATCGTTTAATCCTGTTGAATCTATTCCAAAGCTTGTAGGTTCAGCAGGATTTTTTGTTAATACTTCTATCTCAATTGGATCGTTATCTTCAATTAGAGCCGTCGGCTGAGGATTGTTGCAGCCCAGAAATGAGCCAATCAAAAACAAAAGCAAAAAGTACTTAATTAATGATTTCATTGTTGTTTAATTTACTATTGAAGTTTTATAAATTCAATTTATTCTTTATGTGTATTAAATAAGAAAGGGATACCGCAATTGCGGTATCCCAACCACCCCGGCTCTATTATTTTATGGTCTTACAAAATATGGGACTCCCCAGGATTCGGTTTCAACCCGAGTTGCATCATCAAATATCACTTGTTTTGGGAACGCATTTACAATTGCATGATAATGTCCAACAAATTGATGAGTAGTGTAAATTTGCTCATACACTTTTGCAAATCCGCTTCCGGATGGAACGGAAGAAACCATTACAAATCGTTTCTTGGCTCTATGGAAACCATTTTTATCGGCACCGTAAGTGAGAGTTACAAAATCTGTATCTTCATAGGCGCTGTAAACCTCAAGCCTAAGTGTTGTTGATTGTCCTGTTCCGATAACAGGAAGCTGTCTCCACCAGCCGGGTCCTCTTGATAAGAAGTAACTATTAGGAGAATTTATAACTAAAGTATCTCCATTTGGTAAGAAAGCAGTTAATTTTTGAATATCGATATTTGAACTTAACACACCACCTTCTGGCAAAGAGATAGCCGCTACTCTCCAATTCCTGAATGGGAATGGTGAATTACCAATCTTAACAAATATTATTTTCCTTGTTATTACAGAAGTGAACGGTTTTCGGATAATTGTATCGGGTTCAGTTGCCCCCGAGTTATACGAGGCCGCAATTATTAAAGTACCTTCAAAAGTTTTTGTTAGTGTTCCGTAAGCAGTATCGCCAACAACGTTAACATCTAAATTTCTGTTAACTAAACGTACTTTGTGACCAACTCTGAATGGATAAATTTCAGTTTCTGTTTTACCTAAGAAGCTCATTGCATCTTCTTCATTATAGTTGGGTTCGAAAGATGAGATAGCAGAATCTTCATCTGCTAATTTGAGCATTGCGCCTTGATCTGTGGTTGGTTCTGTGCTTTCAGACTCAATCACAGATTCTTTACATCCAATAAATAATGCTAACATCACCAGCATTATTATTGAAAAGAGCTGTGCGAAATGAGATCGTTGTTTGTTCATTGTGTACTCCTTTTGTTTTGTGAATAATGTTATTTGAGTTAAAATTTTCGATTCAATCTTTCTGGAAATATCAGAACAATCATGCCAATGCTCAATAGCATTCAAAGATTGGAAATCTTTCAATTAGAGAGATTTATTGTAATAATTAAATGCCTGGAGAAAATGTGAAGCTGCCTGAAAGCTTGAATTGCAGGCGCATTTGTTCGAATTTTTAAGCGGAGTTTTTAAATTAGGATAGAATTGTTTTATTTCTTTAGATCCACTATTTCAAGTTCTGTTAATTCACGGATTTCTCCAGATTTTAAATCACCAAGAGATAAATTTTTTATTCTTGTTCTAATTAATCTTAAGGTTGGATTACCAATTGCTGCTGTCGTTTTTCTCACTTGCCTGTTTCTTCCTTCTGTTATAACGATTTTTAACCAGCATACAGGAATGTTTATTCGTTTTCGTATGGGCGGAATACGTTCGGAAATATTAAGCGGTGTGACTATTTCAATTTTTGCCGGTAAAGTTTTTTTATTCTCTACGAGCAATCCGTTTCTAAATTTATTTATTTCTTCTTCGGTTGGAATTCCCTCTACCTGCGCAAGATATTCTTTCTCATGAGAATTTTGAGGATTGAGAAGATAATCAACTAGCAATTTATCATTTGATAAAAGAAGTAATCCCTCGCTGTCCATATCGAGTCGTCCAACTGGGTAAACATCCTTCGGAATATTTTTAAGATTGGAGAGAGTTTTTCTGTTCAGCTTATCTGTAAACTGCGAGAGAAACCCATAAGGTTTATGAAGAGCGAAGTATTTTAATTTATTTTCATTCATGGAGTAAAAATAAATAAAAAATAACCACACATCCTGAATTTCTCTCAAGAGGGGAACTAAAGGGGTGTGTCCGTTTACATATTTAACCACAAAATAAAGGAAAAACATAATCATTACCTAAATCCCCACTCAGAGAAGCAATATATGTGTCTGTTCGCAAACCAACTTTTACTCAATGGAGTTGTGTTTCCATAAATTGTCTTTGCGTTTAAGGAACAGATTATCTTCTAATTCGTCATACTACCGTTCGGTTTTTTCTCAAGGATAGTTTCACTATTTTGCAACGCCAAAAATAGATTTACAGTAAAATAATCAAATAAAACGGAGGCACTATGTCGTATCGTGATCAGGCAAAGTACCTGGATTTTTTGAGGAAATTTGAACGCAAGCTTGATCGAAAGGAAGCAGAAGATTTCAAAATGTTCCTTAAAATGCAAAAAGATGAAGAAGAATTCGACTCCGTTACTATGAAAAAGCTTAAATCTCTTTACGATAAATATAATGTTCCTGTTGATCGTTCAAAATTTGATGCCCTCTTCAAGAAAAATGAAACCAAAAAAAACTAATAACGCACAAAAATTATTTTGACCACTCTTAGAGGAAATGATGAACTATAAATTCTTGCGCAATATTATTGGCGCGGTAGTATTTTTAATTTCACTGGTCGTTTTATTAATGACGGTTCAACCCAGCGTTTCTTTTTGGGATTGCGGAGAGTTCGTTGCTGCAAGCCGTTATTTACAAGTTCCACACCCACCTGGAACGCCATTCTTCCTTTTACTTGGTAGAATATTTGCAATGATTCCTTTTGTTGAAAATATAGGGCTAAGAGTAAATTATATTTCGGTATTATCAAGCGCCGCATCTATACTCCTTTTATACTTGATTGCCGTTATGCTCATAGAAAATTACAAAGGCAAAAAACCTGAAAATCTTTTGGATGGATTGGGAACTTACATTGCCGCTGCTATTGGAGCGTTATCTTTTTCATTCAGCGATACTTTTTGGTTTAATGGTGTTGAAGCTGAAGTTTATGCAGTCAGTACTTTTCTCGCCGCATTTGTAACATGGCTTATGATTCGCTGGCATGAACGAGCCGACGGAAAAGATAACGAAAAATATCTGCTGATGATCGCTTATCTCATAGGTCTATCAACAGGCGTTCATTTGATGACCGTTCTAGCAGTTGTACCTGTTGTCATGGTTATCCTATTCAGAAAATATTTAGATGATGAAGAGGCGTGCAAAAAAACTGCACTGATATTTTTAGTTCATGCTGGAGTTCTTGTTCTAATTTCTTTAGCAATGTGGAGTGCGCAAAAAACCGCAACTCCGCCAAGTGCCGAAGAGTATCAAGCATATGACTCCAAGTTCAAGATGATTGCCGCAGGCATCAGCTTAATTTTTGTTGGAATTTTCTGGAAAAAAATCTTTACCCGAAACTCATTTTATATGCCGCTTTTCATAGGCGGGGCTGCATTGTTCATAACTTATCCCGGGATTGTAAAATTTTTCCCTGCATTGATGACTGAAGTTGCTGGCGAAAGCATGACAATTGAAATTTTATTTCTTTTGGTTTTGTTCGGTTTGCTTGGTTATGCTGTTTACTTTTCTATCAAAGAGAAAAAACCAACCCTTCACCTCGTTGCAATGTCTTTCATCTTTGCGTTGATTGGTTTTACAACTTTCGCTATGGTTATTATCAGATCTAACCAAAATCCCCCAATGAATGAAAACGAGCCCAATACATTTACTGAATTGGTTTCATACTTAAACAGAGAGCAGTACGGAGATTTTCCTGTTTTTAAAAGAAGATTCGCAACCGAACCGCATCAGCAAATTGTTTATACGGGCTATACCAGCGATCTTGATTTCTTCTGGCGATACCAAATGAATCACATGATGACTCGCTATTGGTTATGGAATTATGCAGGCAGAGAAGGATGGAATCAGGATGATGGAGCTAACATTGCTCCGTTCAATCAGGTTGGAAGCTTCTTTGGTAAAATATTTAATATTCGTTTTGGTGGAAGCGCTAAAGATTCCTTATTTGCAATTCCATTCATACTTGGTTTACTTGGAATTTATTTCCACTTTAAAAAAGATTGGAAGATGGCATCGGTTTTTATGATTATGTTTATACTGATGGGCTATCTCACGGCATTTTACCAAAATCAGCAGCAGCCGCAGCCAAGAGAGAGAGATTATTTTTATGTTGGCGGATTTTTTGTGTTTTCAATTTGGATTGCAATTGCGATAAGAGCGCTTATTGATATTGCTCAGGCGAAAGCTAAAAGCGATGCTTTGAAAAAAGGTGCAGCCATAGCAGTTCTAACCCTTGGGATTATTTTTGTCCCGATGAAAATGTTTTCCGCAAATTATTATACTCATGACAGATCAAAAAATTGGCTGCCATGGGATTATTCTTACAATCTTCTTCAAAGTTGTGCACCAAATGGAGTTCTCTTTACCAATGGCGACAATGATACATTCCCTGTTTGGTATCTTCAAGATGTTGAAGGCGTAAGAAGAGACGTGAAGGTTGTTAATCTTAGCTTGCTTAACACGCCATGGTATATCAAACAGATGAAGGAGAACGATCCTTACCATGTTGGGACATTGAAGATTAGATATTCTGATGCTCAAATTGAAGAAATTAGACCGATTGCCTGGGAATCGAGATCAGTTTCAATTCCTATTCCACAAAACTTTAAAGAAGGTTTGCCGCAAGATTTATTTAACACGTATAATGTGTCAGATTCATCGGTGCTGAGGCAAGGAGCAATCACATTTCAAATGAATCCGACGTTAAATTTTGGAAATGTGAAAGCTATTCGCGTTCAGGATATTATGGTTAAGGAAATTGTTGAATCAAACATTTGGGAACGACCAGTTTATTTTGCCGTTACTTGTTCGGAGGACAGCAAGATTGGGCTTGATGAATACCTGATGATGGAAGGAATGTCGTATAGGGTCGTCCCGGAAAAAAGAAAAACCGGCATTGAATTTATAAACGAAGACATAATGAAAAAGCAATTATTTTCGGATGCTCCTAACTTCAGCAAAGTTTATAAGCCCGGGTTTAATTACAGGGGGCTAAATGATTCAAATATTTTTTTGGATGAGAACCATAAAAGAATGACACAGAATTATCGCAATTCGTTCATTCGGCTTGCCTTATATTATCTTAATACTAACAGAAAAGATATGACGGTTGAGACACTCGACATGATGGATCAGAAAATTCCAAGAAAGAATGTTGGGATGGAAATGGGATTGCTGTACGAAATCGGCAATCTCTATTTTAATGCAGGCGGACAAAAACAGTTCAAAGAATATTCTGCCGAAGTTGAAAAACAGGCATTGCAATTGTTGGAAGAAAATCCTGGAGATGTTCAATCATATTATAATCCGTATAGAATTTTAATTGACACGTACGAACACCAAAAAGAATATGCTAAGCTTGCAGATATTTGGCAAAGACTTCAGACGATCTATCCAAATGATCCGAGTGTTCAAAGCAATATTGAAAAATATAGAAACCTTGCGAAGCAAAGTGCTGCCGGTGAAGTTAAATTAGATACGGTTAAGAAATAAATGTAGCCCGTATAAATTATTTATTTAAAAACCGTACACCAGCGGTGTATAAATTGAAACGGTTTCGGTGTTTTTGTTTTTTCCATTCTCCATGGGATTAATCCCATGGAGAGACGTTTTAACGGTTTCATATTCACAAATCCAATCTCTCAAATGAATATCTTAGTTAATGCACTTTCCGGGATAGGTGATGCGCTCATGTTCACGCCATCTCTAAAACTTTTAAAGGAAGCTTACCCAAATTCGGAAATACATGCATTGGTGATGTTCAAGGCAGTTAAAGATTTTTATGAAAGAAATCCCAACATTAGCAGCGTCATTCACTTCGATTTTCTTTCCGAGGGTTTTATCAAATCTCTGAAATTTATTTTTTTACTTCGCGGCTATTATGATATTTCAATTAATGTTTATCCTTCCAATAGGAAAGAATACAATGTTATAAACTATCTTATCGGGGCAAAACGACGAGCGGCTGTAAAATACTTGCGAAAAGATTTTCAAAATCTCGGTTTCCTTAACAACACAAGAATTATTGAAAACGATTCTTTGCATAATGTTCAATCAAACCTTAAGCTGTGTGAAAAGTTATCCAATCATAACGATAAAAATGAATCTCCGCTGGAGTTCCCGCTAACCAATTCTGATTTTAGATTCTCTGCTGATTTGTTGGACAAATTAAACATAACCAGCACTGATTGGGTTATCGGATTTCACCCGGGCTCAGCCATTTTAAAAAATCAGGCAAAAAGAAGATGGGAGCCAGAAAAGTTTGCAGAGTTGGGGAGAAAATTAATTGAGAAGAACAAGGCAAAGATTTTGATTTTTGGCGGACCGACCGAAGACGAATTAAAAGAAACTATTGTAAAACAAATTAATCTGCCGAACGCATTTGCCGTTTCCTCACATAATCTAACTGAAAGCGCTGCAGTAATGAAACGCTGCAATGTTTTCGTAACCAATGATTCAAGCTTAATGCACATTGCTTCCGCTCTTCAGCTTAAAGTTGTTGCGATAATTGGCCCCACTAATCCGAATTATATTTATCCATGGAAAACAGAACATAAAATTGTTTCGCTCAATTTAGATTGTGCACCGTGCTTCATTTATTCACCCCGCCCACTAATTTGTTTTAGAGATGATGTGAAGTTTAAGTGCATTAGGGAATTGGGTGTTGACAGGGTTTATATTGCGGTAATGGGGTTTTTAAATTCCAAATAACAAAAAACAAAATCCAAATAATATCCAAGTACCAAATTATCAATGCTTGAATGATTATTGAAAAATGTGATTTGTTATTTGCCTTTTGATCCGCCCGTGGCGGATTGATATTTTACCGCTTAACTAGTGCTTCCGATAAGTACTCAACTATATCTTCAACCGAATTGAAACACTTCACCAAATCTGTTAACCTATTTTCTTTTCTCAGCTGATCATTCATTACGCTTACAATTTCCTTCCACATTTTCGAGTGACATACAATCGGTTTTACTGTAAGCAAATCCTTGTTCATCAACTCCCATACCGCAGAAATCTCAAGCAATGTTCCGGTTCCGCCTTGAAGAATTACATATCCATCACCATATTGAATAAGCTTTGTTATTCTATCAAACAAAGATGCACAGATAATTTTTTCGGTTAAATATTTGTTTGAAGTAAAGCCAACAGTGTCAAGAGTAATACCTATGGCTTTTGCACCATTGCGGACAGCGCCTTTTGAAACTGCCTCCATAATTCCGAGGTTGCCGCCCGAACATATGTTAAATCCCTTAAGTGCTAAAAGTTCGCCAAGCTTTTCCGCAGAGGTGTATTGCTCATCTCCGTGCTGAGGAATTGAGCTACCAAAAATTGTAATAGTTTTTTGCATAAAAGTAAATTGTTTCTACAAAAATAAGGTTATTTCAGACAAAGGTGGACAAAAGAACGCATATTTCGCAGATTAATTATGATCAGTTAAGATCATAACAAATCATAAAAATCAGCGTTCTATCCTTATTGTTTTATTTAAATCAATGCTAACTTTCGTTTACTGATTTATACTATTAAGAGCGAAAAATGTCACAGCCCCAAATTCATGATGTAGTAATTATCGGCGGGGGAATTGTAGGAACAGCCACCGCTATGGCTCTGCAAGAAATTGGAATTCATTCTGTTCTTGTTTTGGAAGCTGAAAATAAATTAGCCGCACATCAAACCGGAAACAACAGTGGAGTTATACACTCAGGATTATATTATAAACCAGGGTCGTTGAAAGCCCATAATTGTGTTGAGGGACGAGAACTGATGTACAAGTTTTGTGAACAGAACAATATTAATCATGATAGATGTGGTAAGCTTGTCGTTGCTGTGAAACCGGAAGAAGTTCCGTTGCTGCAAGACCTAGAAGAAAGAGGAAAGGCAAACGGACTTAAAGGAATTAAAAGATTAGATTCTGAAGAGCTGAAAGAATACGAACCTTACGTTACCGGTTTAGCTGGATTACTAATCGCTGAAACAGGAATTGTTGATTACAACCAGGTAACGGAGACTTATGCAAAGATAATTATGGAAAATGGCGGCGAAGTTAAAACCAACAGTAAGTTTCTTACTCTAAGCAGAGAGAATAGTTTGCTGGTTTTAGAAACTAATACCGGGAATTACAAAGCAAAGTTCTTAGTTAATTGTGCTGGATTATATTCCGATAGAGTTGCAAAAATTTGTGGTGTAAATCCCGGTTTACAGATTATTCCATTTCGCGGTGAATATTACAAACTAAAAAAAGAAAAAGAACATCTCGCAAAGAATTTAATTTATCCCGTTCCCGATCCCCAATTTCCTTTTCTTGGTGTTCACTTTACACGCATGATTAACGGTGGAATTGAAGCCGGACCAAATGCTGTGCTCGCTTTCAAGCGAGAAGGATATTCCTATAAAGATTTTTCTGCGACTGATATTCTTGAAATGGCAGCATATTCCGGTTTTTGGAAGATGGCATCAAAATATTACAAAATGGGAATGGGAGAATTCTATCGCTCGCTGAATAAAAATGCTTTTGTGAAAGCATTACAAAAGCTAGTTCCGGAAATTGAGCATGATGATTTAACCCGAGGCGGAGCCGGAGTTAGAGCGCAAGCAATTGGTCCAAGCGGTAATTTAGTTGATGATTTTAGAATTGTAGAAGTTGAAAAAATGATTCATGTTCTTAATGCACCAAGTCCGGCAGCAACGGCATCAATAAGTATTGGTAAAACAATTGCCGGATTGGTGAAGAAAAATTTTTAGTGTTAAAAACCTCCGAGGTTTTTATCTGTATCGATTTCGTTGGAAACCTCGGAGGTTTGGATTTTGCTGTTCTTTCCTTCGTTTGATTATTCCCACATCATAACTAAATTTTGAGCTATAAAATCACTTCGTATAAAAATTTTCTGGAGACACAGATGAGCAGCTTAACTAAACTTATTGATTATGGTCAGAGTTATTGGTTAGATAATTTAACCCGTAGCATGATAAAATCTGGCGAACTTAAAAAACGTATCACCAAAGAAGGTTTAAGAGGGCAAACTTCTAATCCCGCAATATTTCACAAAGCGATTTCCGAAAGTGAAGATTATGCCAAGCAAATTGAAAAACTTACCAAAGAAGGAAAATCTATTCTTGAAATTTACGATGAACTTACAATTAAAGATGTTCAAGATGCTTGCGACCTTTTTCGCATAGTTTACGATGAATCAAATGGTGTCGATGGATATGTCAGTCTTGAAGTTTCTCCCTATCTTGCGCATGATTCAGAAGGAACAATAAGAGAGGCGAGAAGATTATTTGCGGAAGTAAACAGACCGAACTGTTACATAAAAATACCGGGAACTGCTGCAGGCATTCCAGCAGTTAAACAAGCTCTGTACGAAGGAATAAATGTAAACGTGACGCTTCTTTTCTCAATTAAATGCTATGAAGATGTTGCACATGCATATATAAATGCTCTTGATCGCAGACTTGCTGAAGGTAAAACGATTGATAGAGTTGCTTCAGTTGCGTCGTTCTTCCTTAGCCGAATTGATGTGCTTACAGACCAACTACTTGGACATTTAATAAACCCAGCAAAGGATTTTGGTGATTTGCCGCAACCAGAACATCTTCTCGGCAAAACTGCGGTTGCAAGTGCTCAGATTGCTTATCAAAGTTTTCTAAAAATTTTCAGCGGTGAACGGTGGGAAAAATTAGCTTCTGCTGGTGCTAAAGTTCAACGGCCGTTGTGGGCAAGTACAAGCACAAAAGATCCTTTATATCTTGATACAAAATATGTGGAACCGCTCATCGGATACAACACGGTTAACACGCTTCCCGAAGTTGCCATTGCTGCATTTGCACATCACGGAAAATTGGAGGAGAACACAATCTTAAAGAATGTTCATGAATCCTATCAAGTATTAGGTGATTTAAAAAAACTTGGAATTGATATTGATTTAGTTACAACTCAACTCACAAATGAGGGAGTTCAAAAATTTATTGAACCATTTGATAAGCTAATGAAAAAATTGGCTCAAGAGAGATTAAGAATTCTTGAAGATAAAATTGGCATACAAAAATTCTTTTATGGCAAATCTGAATCTTCAATTAAAGCTGCTTTGTCTTCTTTAAACGACAAGCAATTCACCCGTAGACTTTTCGCAAAAGATGCATCCATCTGGAAAAATGATCCCAAAGTTTCAGCAGCGATAAAGAATCGTCTCGGCTGGCTCGGAGTAGAAGATTTCATGAATCGAATTGATGAAATAAATGACCTTGTAAAAAATGTTCTTGCAGATAAATATTCGCATGCAGTGCTTCTAGGAATGGGGGGAAGCAGTCTTTGTCCTGAAGTTGCTCTTCAAACTTTTGGAACAAAGAAAGGTTACTTAAAACTTTATGTTCTTGATAACACAAGCCCCGAAGCAGTAAATCATATTGAAACGCAAATCGATCTTACCAAGACTCTTTTTATTGTCGCAAGCAAATCGGGGTCTACGATTGAGTCAACGAGCTTCTATAAATATTTTTATCATCTCTACAAAAAAAATAAAATTGAAAATCCTGGAGAACATTTCATTGCAATTACCGATAACAAGACTTCATTGGAAGAAGAAGCAAGAAATAAAAACTTCCGATATGTTTTCACAAATCCCGGGGACTATGGTGGAAGATATTCCGCGTTATCATTTTTTGGTTTAGTTCCAATGGCGTTGATCGGAATTAATATTAAACAAATTTTGAACAGTGCTTACCGAATGAAACAAAGCTGCAGTCCATTCATTCCATCTGATGTTAATCCTGGAGCAAGTCTGGGAGTATTTCTCGGAATCTGCCAAAAACTTGGGAGAGACAAAGCGACGTTCGCTCTCTCACCATCAATCAAATCATTTGGTCTTTGGGTTGAACAGCTAATCGCGGAAAGTACTGGAAAAGAAGGATTGGGTATTCTTCCTGTTGAAGGAGAAATACTTGGGTCAAAAGAGCAATATGAAAATGATAGAGTTTTTATTCACATGTTCACATCTAAAGATAAAGATACGGCTACAGATAAGAAACTATTAGCATTGGAAAATGCTAGTTTTCCGGTTGCACGAATAAAGCTTCCCGATATTTATGCTTTGGGCGGGGAATTTTTAAGATGGGAAATTGCAACGGCAACTGCTTGTGCAATAACCGGAGTTAATCCTTTTGATGAACCAAACGTTTCTGAAAGTAAAAAGAACACGAGCGATCTTCTAACCGAGTGGAAACAAAAAGGAAGCTTCGCTGAAGAAATTCCGCTTGTAAAAACAGGTGAACTATCAATCTATGCCGATCAATCTTCACAATTAAATCTATCAGGTCGAAATATCAAAGATGTATTGAATAAGTTTTTCAAGCTTATCGAACCCTTAGATTATATTTCTTTCTTGGCATATTTTCTTCAGACAACGGAAAGAAATAAGTACTTGCAGCAGATTAGAAATAGTTTGAGTAAAAAGTATAAATCAGCAACCACAGTTGGCTACGGCCCTCGTTATCTTCATTCAACAGGGCAACTACATAAAGGCGGGTCAAATTCAGGAGTGTATATTTTATTAACGTCAGATTCAAACCTAAAATTGCCGATTCCTGGTTCCGGTTATGAATTTGCCACTCTTCAGCGAGCACAAGCACTCGGTGATTTTAGATCACTGAACAATAAGCAAAGAAGAGTTATAAGAATTCACGTTTCCGGTGATTTGGATAAAGGACTTAAAAACTTAAGTGCAATCTTGTAGGACGACCAGACTGGTCGCCCTACCAGTGTAAGTCCGTTGATTACAAAAAAGAATTATTCATAAGTTTTTCCTATATTCTCTTTTAAGTTAAATATCAGATTCTGCGCCAATTAGCATGAGTTTTCATTTGACTGCAATTGCGCAAGAGTTTATATTCAAATTGAAATTAGATTTATCATTTCAACCAACAAGCCGAAAGGATAAAGGATGAAGACAGTCCGCGAAATGCTATTAAAAAAGGGGAACAAAATTCACTCTATCTCACCAAATCAGAAAATTTTTGAAGCACTTCAGCTAATGGGAGATAAAGATGTAGGAGCATTGTTAGTATTGGATGGCGAAAATTTAGTCGGAATTATTTCGGAAAGAGATTATGCACGAAAAGTTGCTCTTGAAGGTAAATCGTCTAAAGATTCTCCTGTTAGTGAAATCATGTCCACCAAAGTGATGTATGTTGAAACCGATTCAAGCACGGATGAATGCATGGCTTTAATGATAAATAAAAAAATAAGGCATTTACCCGTGTATGATAAAGGAAAGTTAGTTGGTGTAATCTCGATTGGTGATGTAGTAAATGCAATTATAGATGAAAAGGAATTTGAGATTGATCAGCTTGTGAGATATATAACCGATAGCCGCCGGTAAAAAAATAATTCACCGAAAAAGAAGCTTATCTTTTTCTGCTATATTTTCCGATCAAACAGCCGTCAGCAATAATATGTCCTTCCATAGCTTTTAATAGCTGCTTTTTATTTATTCCTGTTTCTATGAGATGAAGGTTCGTATCCAGTCCAAATATTTTGAAATAATAACGATGTGTTCCTGAAGGCGGACAAGGACCACCGTAGCCAATTTTTCCAAAATCATTTACTCCCATTATAACTTCATTGGGAATATTTCGTGTAGGAGTTACGTTTTCTAGAAACTCATTTACGTTTGCCGGAATATTATAGACGACCCAATGAACGAAATCACCGCTTGGTGCATCGGGATCATCCATGATAATAGCGAATGATTTAATCCTTTCATCAGGTTTATTCCAATTCAATGGCGGGGATATGTTTTCCCCATCACATGTGTAACGGGATGGGGTTAAATCGCCATCTTTGAATGCAGAACTTGAAATTTTTATTTTCATTTTCAATTAAAAAATATTAGTTTGTTAGTGTAATAATTTGTCGGATCAAAATTACAAATAAAAATTTTTTTAGCATAAGCCAGTATTCACTTAAGAAACACATACAAATATTAATAAAAGGAACATGCCAAATGAAAAACAACCTACTTGCTATTTTTACTTTTCTTTCAATTGTTTCATTTACATATGCACAAATTCCAAATGCCGGTTTTGAAAATTGGGCTAATGGTGATCCGGTTGGATGGATTACCCTTGATATATTTGGAGATGCTGTTTCTCAATCATCAGATAGTCATTCGGGTTCATCAGCTGCCAAAATGCAGATACTTGATTTTTTGGGTTCATCTTTTCCTCCGATATTATTTTCAGGATACTTTGCATTGTCAGAAAAACCTGGCAGCCTAACCGGATACTTTAAATTTGTTCCTAAAGATGCTAATGAAGTATTTACCATTTTAATTTCCATGTATCAAGGAGGGAATTTTGCTGGCAGTGGGTATTGGGAAACTAATCAGACGGTATCCTCTTATACCCAATTTACTGTTCCAATAGAATACTTCCCTCCTGACGTAGTTCCCGATAGTGCATATATTGACTTTGGTGTATCAGATACAACCAGTGAGGGCACCGGGGGAATAGGCGCTTATGCATTAATTGATGATCTTAGTCTTGGTGGTTTTGTTGACGTAAATGAAATTGCGAACAGTAAGGTTCCAACTTCTTATGATTTAGTGCAAAATTATCCCAACCCATTCAACCCTTCAACAAAGATTGAGTATTCAATTCCAGAAGAGTCATTTGTTGACCTTAAAGTTTATAATTTGATTGGACAGGAAGTAGCAACCTTGGTTAATCAATATCAGAAAGCGGGAACGTACAGAGCCGACTTTAATGCGGAAGGAATAAATAGCGGAATTTACATAGCTAAGCTGAACGCAAATGGTTTTACGCGAAGCGTAAAGATGACTTTGCTTAAATAACAAGCCCACACACTTGATGGCTATCACAGCAAATAAACTCAAACTTTATTATACTCTACTTACAATTTTGAACAGTTATCTAATTGGTTAGCGGATGAGATCAAAAGTGTAAGTAGAGTCTTTCTCAACGACTTCTATCTAAGATTCTAAAAAGGGAAAAAGGTTTATGATGATCTTTTTTCTCCACTCAAAATTATCCCTAATAATATTAGTGAGAGTTATAATAAGAATTTGATGCAGGGAAAGCATTTCGGAAATCCCGATAAAATTGAAATCTCAATTCTAATATTGTTTTAAAGGAACATACCAAAATATAAAATGCAATACGAATTTAAGTTGAACGTAAAAATACATTTACAGTATTCTATAATAATTCCAAGAAAATATTAATGAAAAAATATTTGAATACAATGATAACTATCTTTTTATATGCAATATCATTAATTGCGCAAAGCGGAAATGAAACCGGCAAACCGATTATTACAACTTACAACTGTATTAATATCGGGGTAAACTCACAAGTTTGGGATTTTGTAAAAGATAGCCGTGGAATTATTTATGTGGGCAGTGCCCCGGGAGTATTTGAGTTTGATGGTTCTACCTGGCGTTCAATACCCACTATAAATAACACCCACGCACGTTCATTAGCTATTGATAAAAATGACAGGGTTTATGTAGGTGCTTCGGGAGATTTCGGTTATTTGGCTCCAGATAAAAAAGGGGAACTCCAGTTTGTTTCGTTGCTAAGTAAGCTTAAGGAAAACAATAGAGCTTTCTCTTATGTTTGGACAACGCATATAATAAATGATGAAATTTATTTTCAGTCATTTGAGGGTATTTTCAGACTCACACCCGTAAAAAAATCAAACGATAATTCAGATAAAAATGCTTCATTAGAAAACTGTAAAGTAAAAATATGGAAACCGAAAGTCCGATTTAATTATTCGTTCTGGTTAAATAATACTTACTTTGTTCAGCAAGGGGGAGTTGGTTTAATGAAGATGGTGAATGACTCTTTAGTTCTTTTACCTGGCGGAGATCAATTTGCCAATGATAGACTGCAGGTAATGCTGCCCTATGATCATGAGGGGAAGAACAGAATCTTGGTCGGCACTTTTAACCGCGGACTTTATCTTTTTGATGGGACTTCATTTTCACCATTTAAATGCGAAGCCGATGCTTTTCTTCGCAAAAATACTTTGTATAAAGGTAAGATTTTGGCAGACGGATCTTATGTTTTTGTAACTTTAGACGGTGGAATGATCATAATGGATGAGGAAGGAAAAATAAAATTACTTCTGAATAAAAGAACAGGACTTTCCAGCAGTTCAATTACTGGTTTATTCGTGGATCGGGGTCTTATCTGGATTGCACCAGAAGGCAGCATTACTGCGGTTGAGTACCCATCTCCAATAACTTTATTTGATGAATCTGCAGGACAGATAAGTTCTGTTCTAAGTACAATCCGCTATCACGGAATATTATACTTTTCTACAACAAACGGTGTTTTTTATTTAGATAGTAAAACCTCATCATTAAAACAGGTAACAGGTTTCATTACTGGGAACAACCAATCATTCAATTTAGTTATTGTACATGATCAGTTATTGACTACCCATGGAACAGGCTTATACAAAATTACAGGAACAAGGGCATACCTTATTAAGGAAGCATCCGGGTTAAGCTTCGTGCCCAATTATATTCATCAATCCCTATTGGATAGCAACAGGATTTTTGTTGGTGTGTTCGATGGGATCACTTCTTTCTACTTAGATAAGAGCGGGAAGTGGATTTATGAGGGGAAAATAAATTCGGTCGAAGAATATGTCACCTCAATTTCCGAAGAAAAGCCTGGAATACTTTGGGTGGCAACAGACAATAATGGAGTGCTGCGTCTTGATTTTCATGGAAAAACTCTCAGCAATCCCGAGGTGAAGAGATTTAGTGTGGCTCAAGGATTACCGCCTGGAGGTTCTCAAATGTTTAAGACAACAAGAAAAACATTTTTCGTTTTTTCAGATGGGCTTTATACTTATAACTATAAAGAAGAAAAATTTAGGAAGGATTCTTTATATTCCTGGCCGGGACAAATAGATTATGAAAGTTTAGAAATAAAAGAAGACAAAATTGGTAATTTGTGGATTTCCAAGGGTAACAACGTTTCATTTTATCGTTTACAAACAGATGGGTCATTCAAAGTTGAAAATACTCTTACATCACGTTTATCCAGCGATATAATTGCAAGCATTTATCCCGAAGAAAATGGGGTAGTGTGGTTCGGAGGTGGAATTAATGTGTACAAGTTTGAACAAAACTCGGTTAAAGATTATAAGGAAGAGTTTAGCACTTTAGTCCGCAAAGTGGTTATTGGAGAAGACTCTATTATCTTTGGTGGGCTTGGCAATATAGGAACAACAATAATTCCTGAGATTAATTACTCGAATAATTCAGCGGTTTTCGAATTCTCTGCAACAAGTATGATAGACCCATCATCTTCCGAGTATCAATCTATGCTTGAAGGTTTTGATGAGAAGTGGTCTGTGTGGAAAAAGGATACATACAGGAATTATACAAATCTGCCTGCAGGGGATTATACTTTTAAAGTAAAAGGAAAAAATCTTTATCACTTTGAAAGTAATGTTGCAGCATTCACGTTTACAATACTTCCCCAATGGTACAGAGCATGGTGGGCTTATTTAGGTTATGCAATTATACTTGGCTTTGGAATTTTTGGTATTGATCGCTTACAAAGACGAAGACTAACATTAAGAGAACGCCAAAGGGCAAGATTGCGTGAAACAGAGTTGAGAGCAGAAACAGCAGAAGCGAAATCAAAAACTTTACAAGCAGAAAATGAAAGAAGAAAGAATGTGGAACTTCTTAGTGAAATAGGGCGCGACATAACTGCTAATCTAACAATCGAACAGATTATTGATACTGTTTACGAGAACGTGAACTCATTGATGGATGCTGCCGTCTTTGGAATAGGGATGTATGAAGAAAATACAAAAAGAATATTTTTTCCCGCAACCAAAGAAAAAGGCATATCGTTAAATCCTTTTTATAATAATGTAGATGATGAAAACAGACCCGCTTCCTGGTGCTTCAGAAATCAGCAAGATATCTTTTCTAATGATTACCGGGAAGATTATAAAAAGTATGTAAAAGAAATCAAAGCCACAGTGGCAGGCGAACATACACAATCTATAATTTACCTCCCGCTTACATATAAGGATAAGAAAATAGGAGTTATTACTGCCCAAAGCTTTAAGAAGGATGCGTATTCAGATTATCATTTAAATATTTTACGTAACCTTGCAACATATACGGCTATCGCGATAGATAATGCAGATGCATATCGGCAGCTTAATGAAACGATAGCAAAACTTGATTCGGCATTAAATGATTTGAAAGCAACCCAGCAAAAATTAATTGTTCAGGAAAAACTTGCATCGCTGGGGCAGCTTACTGCCGGGATTGCACACGAAATTAAAAACCCGCTGAATTTTGTAAATAACTTTGCACAACTGGCAAATGAAATGGTGGGTGAATTGAGGGAAGAGTTCGATAAAGTAAAAGAGAAGCTTACTCCGGAATTTATAGAAAATATTGATGATCTTCTTTCAAATATTGAACAGAATGTTTCAAAAATTAATGAGCATGGTAAACGCGCCGACAGTATTGTGCGCAGTATGCTTCAGCATTCACGAGGTAAATCCGGGGATAGGCTTATGTCTGATATAAATGCAATGCTGGATGAGGATTTGAATTTAGCTTACCATGGTCTTCGTGCTCGCGATACTTCCTTTAATATAACCATAGAAAAAGATTTTGATAAAAATTTAGAAAAAATATTAATAGTCCCCCAGGACATAAGCAGAGTTTTTCTAAATATAATTAACAACGGGCTTTATGAGGCATATAAAAAGAAAAATATTATGGATGATCATTTTTCACCAATGCTTAAAGTTAAAACGATTGATATTGGGGACAAAATAGAAATTCGAATTCGAGATAATGGAAACGGAATTCCTTTAGAGGTTCGTGGTAAAATATTTGATCCATTCTTTACTACAAAACCTTCGGGAGAGGGAACCGGATTAGGACTTTCGCTCAGCCACGATATAATTGTGAAAGAACATGCTGGAGAAATTAAATTTGACAGTGAGGTCGGTGAATACACGGAGTTTATTATTACTTTACCTAAAAAGTGACTGATCTAGCAAACAGAATTGTAAAATTGAAAAAAATCATAGGAGAAATAAATGAGACTAATCGTTGTTGATGATGAAGTTGATGTCCAGTTTTTATTTCAGCAAAAATTCAGAAAAGAAATTAAATCCGGTGAAATACAAATTCATTATGCTTTTGATGGACCCTCGGCATTAAGACTTCTGGAATCGCTTGAGAATCGCACGGGGTATTTAATTTTATCCGATATTAATATGCCTGAAATGACAGGAATCGAGTTGCTGAAAGAAATTAAATCAAAATATCCATTATTAAAAGTAATTATGATAACAGCATATGGAGATGAGCAAAATTTTAATTTGGCGAAAAAGCATGGTGCCGATGATTACTTTACCAAGCCATTGGAATTTGATTTGCTCAAAACAAAATTAAGTTACCTAGATACGGTGTAGGGAGAAATAAAAATGCAGCAGGCAAAAATTCTTGTTGTTGATGATGAACCGGATCTGGAACATCTTATCCTCCAAAAATTCCGGAAGAAAATAAGCTCTAAGGAATATGAATTTCAATTTGCAAGAGACGGTGCTGAAGCAATTGATATAATTGTAAACAATGGTTCAATTAATCTCATATTAACAGATATAAATATGCCCGTCATGGATGGGCTTACTCTTCTCTCTAAAATCAATGAGCTGAACAATAGATTGCATCGGTCGGTTATTGTGTCTGCTTACGGTGATATGGAAAATATAAGAACGGCTATGAATAGAGGAGCTTATGATTTTATCACCAAACCTATTGACTTAAATGATCTGGAGATAACGATTGAAAAATCTCTAAAAGAAATTGAGCATTATAAACAAGCGTTATCAAGCAGGGATAAGTTAATTGCGCTAGAACAGGAACTGAATATTGCGACAGCAATTCAGACTTCCATTTTGCCGAAAACATTTCCTCCTTTTCCGGACAGAAAAGAATTTGATATTTATGCTAAGATGTTAACGGCAAAGGAAGTCGGCGGCGATCTTTATGATTTTTTTCTAATTGACAAATACAGGCTTGGAATTGTAATCGGAGATGTATCCGGTAAAGGAATTGCTTCCGCACTGCTTATGGCTGTTTGTAAAACGTTATTAAAAATAACGGCATACAAAGGAATTCCTGCAGATAATATTTTGTATGAAGTTAATAATATTCTTGTTGACGAAAGTCCATCAAATATGTTTGTTACGGTTTTCTACGGCGTGCTTGATACACGAAACGGTGCATTTGAGTATTGCAACGGGGGACATAATTCTCCGTATTTAATTTCTAATGAAGGAAAAGTTAAACAGCTTGAGAATATTGGCGGACTTTTATTAGGGGCAATGAAAGATGCCGAATATGAATCCAATATAACCATGCTAAATCCAGGAGACACCCTTTTCCTTTACACTGATGGAATAACGGAGGCATTTAATAAGCAAGATGAAGAATTTGATGAGAGCCGGCTTGTTAATTCTCTCCTAAACAAAGCTCCTCAAAGCGCAAATGATATAATTAATAATGTTATCAGCGATGTTCAAACATTTTCAGATGGCGCTGAACAATCTGATGATATAACTTGTCTTGCTTTAAAATTCTTGAAGCAATAAAAATATTTTTGAATGTAAAATTATGGCGATCGCTTGGTCGTCATTCTTATTTTTAAAGGTTAGCTTTGCACCATGATTAAATTTCTTCCTCTCGGCGGTGCCGGAGAGATAGGTGCAAACTGCTATTATCTTAATATTGCCGGAACGGGAATTATTCTCGACTGCGGAATGCATCCTCAAAAAACCGGGTTAGATTCTTTACCCGATTTCAGCTTGATTGAAAATATGCTGGTTGATTTTGTTCTTATCTCACATGCTCACCAAGATCATCTGATGTCGTTACCTTTTTTAGTGAAACAACATCCATACATAAAAATAATTACTTCACGTCAGACGAGAGAACTTGCAGAATTGACACTCCACAATTCGGTTTCTATAATGCAGAAAGAATTAGAGGGGGATAGCAGTTTTCAAGCTTACACGCATGAGGAAATTGAGCTTTTGTCTCAGTCAATTGACTTCAAACCAACGAAAAATATATTTGAGATTGAGGGATACCAGCATAAAAGCAACAAACCGATTAAAGTTTCATTTCATGATGCGGGACATATACTGGGCTCAGTTGGAATTTTAATAGAACATGATGAAAAGAAGATTTTTTATACTGGTGACATCAACTTAACTGATCAAACTTTATTGAGAGGTTGTGAACTGCCAAAAGAAAAAG